>ENA-OUOG01002585-OUOG01002585.1-marine-metagenome-genome-assembly--contig:-NODE-2585-length-18484-cov-5.252513_pt1 | contig 18484 bp, 14 predicted proteins | sample MGYA00248635_ERZ508505 | MGnify/ENA primary metagenome ERZ508505 (study PRJEB26176, sample SAMN06267871) | marine metagenome | isolation source: Saanich Inlet, British Columbia, Canada | place: Pacific...
GTTCGCGCGGAAAGGACGGGTTTTCGTTGGCGACCTCCGAACGCGCGTGAGTCAGATTTTCGCTGTTGGAATCATCCTGGGTTCGTGACTCAAGGATCCGCCGGCGATGAAGATCTTGCGGAGATCGCGATTTTGATTCGCCCGTGGGATGCGGGAGCGCGGACCCCCGAACGAGGGTCTGATTTTCCCGACTCCGTCTTTTCGGGACGTTCTTCGGCCTTCAGAAAGGTGGCCTGCGCTCGCGTCAATCTGGCGCGGCGCAGGCGCCAGAACGCGACGCGCCGGACACCGTCCGCGCGAAGTGAGCTCACTTTGCGACTCGAACGGAACGGGTTCGGGTTGTGTGCTCGGTCGGGGGACGCACGGCACGTCGCGTCGCACGGCACGTCGCGCGCGCGGACCGCGGCGGGCGGCATTGGTCGCACTCGCGGGGAGAGCACTTACGCGCGACGCACCGCGCGGCTCCGACGGGCGCGGAGGTCGAGTCTTCCGCGGTAACGCGTCCGAGCGCGCGTCGAAAACGTGACGTACGGCGAACATGCAGGGCGTCCAGGGTACAGGTACGCGATCGAGCCGGTCGTGGGCGGTGGACGCGCCGGTTTCCGGGCGCGCGCGTCCATCGGAAGCGCGCTTTTCCGACCATCGGCGTTTGCAGGAATGGCCAATCGGTTCTCCTCGTTTGGGGCGAACGTCCGCCTCGCCCGCCTCCGAAGCGGAACGCGCGGAACGAAATCCAACCGCGAACGCGAAGAGACGAACACCCGACTGACCTCCGCCCTCACTCTTCGCCGCCGGACCGACCAGTCGTGCCGTTCGACCACGCCTCGGGGGTGGACCACAACGGGGGGGGGCACGCGATGCTCCCCACCAATCAGGAATACTTGGTACGCGCGAAGCGAACGATCGATCGTTTCCGGGTTTTCCAGACTGCCGCTTCCGCGGCTCACGACGCGCGTCGGCGTGTCTGCACGCGCGAAACCATCGACGGTGGATTTTTTTTTCCAAAATAATGGCGTGCCGATTATTTATTCTTGACAAGCGCGCGACGACGAAACACAAACGACGCGCCGTCTCTGACAAACCCAAAATACACTCCACTCCAACCCTCTCAGCGTGCGTACGCGGCGTACGGTGACCCCACCGCGTATTACGGCGGCGCGATGATGGCGTACGGCGCTCCTCCGGCGGCGATGGGCGGCGGCGTCGTCGCCGGCGTCGCGTCCGCGCGCGTGATGCTTCCGAGCGAGATGGAAGAGGAGCCCGTGTACGTCAACGCGAAGCAGTACCACGGGATCTTGCGACGGCGCGCGGCGCGCGCCAAGGCTGAGTCCGAGAACCGCCTTATTAAGTCGCGCAAGCCGTACCTACACGAGAGCCGCCACAACCACGCGCAGCGGCGCGAGCGCGGCGCGGGGGGGCGCTTCCTGACGAAGAAGGAGCTCGCCGAGATGGCGGAGAAGCGCGCGCGCGAGGCTGGCGAGACCGGCGGCGACGCGAACGGCGCCGACGGCGCGGACAAAGAGAAGGGAGCAGCGACGGAGACCGCTGAGGCGGCGACCGAACCGACATCGACCGTGACGAACGGCGAGAAGGCTTCGAAAACGCTCGCGGACGCGGAAAAGAAGGGTGGCTCGGCGGAAACGCGGAAGGGGAAGAACGGGCGACGCGCGGACGCGGAGGGCGACGCGTCGCGCGCCAAGCCGTCGAAGCGGTCGAAAAAATAATCTCCCTTCGTCTCGCGGGAATCTAAGAGAATACTAAAAGCGGTGATATCACACGTCGCGCGTCTCTCCCGAGACGCGCGCGCGTGAGAGAGATGGCACGCGACACCTGTTCTCGCGGTAATAACACAACACACAGTTCAACACGGAGGGCGACGCGACTCACGTCGCGCGTCGCTCGAAAGATGATCGTCGTCTTCTCGTGATTTCTCGTCTCTCTCGACACGTCGGGCATCGTAGAGTTTTTTTTCTCCGTTGTTGTTTTTCAAAAGCGTGCCGTGATGACGACACCGGGGCACCGCTTCTGTCGCCCGCAGCGCCAGACGGTCTGGCGCGCGGCGCGATGTCCGCGTCGCGCCGCGTCGCGCTGGGGGCGGCGGCGCTCGCCCTCGCGGCGCTCGCCGCGGTGTGGGCGCACATCTTGTCGCCTTCGTTCGGGGGAGCGAACCGATGCGAGATGACGTACATGCGGCCGGGGTACCTCCCCGTGCCGCTTCCGGCGTCGCTCGCGAACGACCGGGGGTACGCCCTGTTTCTGTACCGAGAGGGTATGACACGCGTCTCCGAAGCCGCCGCGCAAAGGGAGGTGTCAAAACTCGGCGAACCGGGGCCCGACGGGACGCGCGCCACGCCCGCCATCTTCCTCCCCGGGAACGGCGGGAGCTTCAAGCAAGTGCGAAGCGTCGCCGCGGAGTCGCGCCGCGTCGAACGCGAGCGCGCGACGCTCGCGGAGGCCGCAAAAAGGGAGGACGGCGACGTCTTCGACGCGCAAAAGGCACGCGCGCCGCGCCTCGACTGGTTCGCGGTGAGTTTCGGCGAAGAGCTCAGCGCGTTTCACGGCGCGCTGCTCGAGGACCAGACCGCTTTCGCGGCGCGGGTCGTGGAGCACGTCGCGTCGATGTACGCTTCGTACGACGCGGTCACGAACTCCAACGCGTCCGAAGATACAAAAACAAAATCGCGGAAGGAACCTGAACCGACGCACGTCGTCCTCCTGGGGCACTCCATGGGCGGGCTCGTCGCGCGGGGCGCTTTGCTCGACGACGCGCTGCAAAAAAGAAAAACCAGCCTCGCCGTGTCGCTCGTCACGCTCGCGTCGCCGCACGCGTACTCGCCGGCGACGACGACGATGCGCGCGGCGAGGAGACACGCGCGTCTGAACGAGGCGTGGCGACTCGGTTATGCCGAAGAAAAAGGTTCGGTAAAGAACGTGGCGCTCGCCTCGGTCACGGGCGGGGACCGCGACCGGCAGGTGCTCGCGTCGCACGCCGACCTAAAGGTCGGCGGCGTCGTCGACACGCGGTTCGGGTTCGCAGTCGACGCCGGCGACGTGCCCGGCGCGTTTGGGGTGAGCGCGGACCACCAGTGCGTGCTTTGGTGTAACCAGATCATAAAGGCGGTGGCAAACGCGGTGCTGGACGCGGCGCACGTCCAGGAGACGCTTCTTTATGACGGAAAGATGCACGCGGGGGGAGGAGTCGCGGAGGAGACCGCGACGGCGGCGCGGCGCGCCGCGCTCGCGGCGAGGCTCGCCGGCGATTCGGAGCAAACGACGCGGACGCTCGACGACGGTTTCTTTTCGTTCACGACACTTACCGGTTTCGCTCGGTGGGCGCTGCGTTGGACGCCCTCGCTGGTCCCCGCGACGGTCGCCGTCGCGTTCGCGCTCGCCGGCGCGGCGAGCCCGCGGGTCGCGGCGCGCCGCGCGCGCGGCGACGACGGGGCGCTCTTCGTCGCCGGCGGCGCCGCCGCCTTCGTCCTCGCGTGTTTGGCGTGCGCGTGGCTTCCCGCGGCGGGCGCGGCGGCGGGCGCGGTGGCGCGCGTCGTGTTTCTGTTTCGGTCTTCCGACCGAAACCGAGACGAAAGACGAGATGCGAGACGAACGTACCGCTGCGTCGCGCACGCGGTGGCGGCGCTCGCCGCGCTTCCCTCGGCTTTCGCGGCGCTTCACGCCGCGGCGAACATTTCCGCCGCGAGTAACTCGCCGCCGATACGCTCTTCCGGCGCGGTGACGAAAGCGCGCGCGATACGCACAATTCTGCTCGCGTCACCCTTCATGCGCGGCGACGAGGACACGTGGTGGGCGCTCGCGGCGGCGGCGCCCGCGTGGCTCGAGCGTTTCGGGCTCGACGAGCCAGGGGACGCGTACGGGCAAATAGACTCGAGTCTATTTGCCCGTACGCGTCGCCTGGCGGAGGCGCTCGACACGGCGGCGCTCTTCGCCGCCGCCGCCGCGGCGGCGGGCGCGGCGGTCCCGGGGCGCACGCACGAGACGCAGGCCGCCGCCGCGCTGGCGGGGGTCGGGTCGGTCGTCGCCGCGCTCGTTTGGAACTTAGCCCGGTTTAGGATACGTTTTTTCTTCGCCAGACACGTTTGGAGTGTCTTCGGAAACGCGAAACGCGAAAGCGGCAAAAGCGGGAAGACGAAGACGGGGTGAGGAGAGTTTTATTTACGTGACGAGTGTTTTTAACGGAGGACCCCGCGACGACGTATGACGTTACGTTTACGTTTTTTTTAAGCGCGAAGCGTTCTTCCGCGCTCTTCGACACCTACACGCGCGCGTGTCTCGTTCGCGCGTCGCGTCAGGGAGTGCGATACGGCGTAGACTACGGTTTATGACTCCTTCTTTCCGCGCGATCGCCGGCGGACGTCTTCGACAAAACGTCGGAGCATCGAACTGCGCGGCTCGGCTGTCTTTCTTTTTTTCGCCGCGGAGACCTTGGCGGCCGCGGCGGTCTTGGCCTTACGCTTCGGCTGCGTCCGCGTGGGCGCCGCGGCGGGACGAGGTTTGACCTTCTCGTCGTTGGCCTTCTTCTTCTTCGAGGAGAGATCTCCTCTCTTCTTTTCGACGCGCGCCTTCGCGACGACGCGCGTGTTTTTTTTCTTTTTTTCCGCGAGCGTCTTTTTTTCTTCAGCCTTCTCCTCGCGCGCGCGCCGCTTCTCCGCCGCCTTCGCCGCCTTCGCGCGCTCCTTCTCCGCCTCCTTCTCGTCGCGGACGCGCTGTCTCTCCGCCTCCTTCGCCATTCTCGCGCGCCACCTCTCCGCCTCCTTCTCCTCCCGCGCGCGCTGCTTCGCCGCCTCCTTCTCCTCCGCGGCCTGCGTTTTTTGAAAGGGTCGCGAGGCGGGTCAGACAAAGTTCAAAAGTCGGGGGAAAGAAGAGTCGTGGCTTTTCGCGCGCACCGTCTCGGCCCGCGCGGCCGCGTCCTCGAGCTCGTCCAGCAGGTCGTACTCGTCTTCGGCCGCGCCGGGGATCGCGGCGAGCGAGCCGTGCGCCAGCACCGCGTTCTGGAACACCTTGTGGGACACACACGCGAGGTGGCTCCAGTACGTGTGACCGTCTACGCTCCAGTCGTCCTGGTCGTGGCTCCCCCAGCGCAAGTCGCCCTCTTCGATGGGCTGCTTGCACTTGCACTTCGGCCAAGCCTCGAACCAGGACCGGTTGATTTCGACGCAGTAGGGCATGGGAAGTGGAAGAAGAGAGACGGCGAGCGCGAGCGCGAGCGCGGAGAGGGTGTGGGTCGCGCAGCACGTGTTGAAGCAAAAAGACGAAAGGGCGGATCGATTTTTCGAGACCTCCCGACAAATGCCCGATTGATTCAAGCGTTTTCGGACGAGACCCGGTCGGTTCACCGTCATTGGACGGAGATTGTTTCACGTGTCTCCGCGCTCTGCCCGTCATATCGACGCGCGTCGTTCCTCGACACGCATCTTCACGCTTACACGATGGCCTCCATCGCGAAGTTCAGCGTCGCGCCCAAGGTGGCCGCCGCCCGCCACGGTCGCTTCGCGGGTTCCCGGGTGAGCAAGGTGCGTGCACCCACGAGCGATTCCGGCATCGCACGACGTGGCCACGTTTTCGGATAGGGACGCCCGCGACGCGCGACCCCCGCGCCGGGGACGGCGTCACGCGATGACCTCGATCGAGCGGAGGGGGCGCGGCCGCGAGTCGCGGACGCGCGGCTTTTCCCCCGCACGCGCGTTTCGGCGGGTCATCCCATCCTCGGTCGACGAGGTCGTCGCCCGCGTCCCCCGTGCGCGTCCGCGTCGCGGCATGCGCGCGCGACTCGGCCCGCTTCCCGAGTCAGAGACTCGCTTTTTCCCGCATCAACCACGTCTGACCGCGGCTCTCTCCCTCTCTCGCTTCCTCAGGTCACCAACGGTGGTGTGGTGTGCATGGCCCAGAAGGACAAGCAGCCTGAGTGGTTCCCCGAGGCGAAGGTGCGTCCCGACCCGTCGCGTCGGTTTCTCGCGCGCGCGGTCCGGCCCGTCCGTCGGTGCCGATGCGTCGCGCTCTAGCGAAGAAACCCTAAAACCTCAACGCTCGCGAGCGAGGCCTGCGTTTTCCGCGTTTGACTCGAAAACGTCGACGCTGACCGTCGACGACCCTCCCTTCTCGTTTCCACGTACATTCCAAACGTCAGGTTTTCTGCAACGGCGAGGAGGTGATGACCGTGGGCGGCACGCAGGCGGAGTACGTGGTGGACATCTGGTCGGGGAACCACCCTTTCTTCCTCGGCAAGTCCACCGCCATCATGACCAACGCGGGGCGCGTCTCGCGCTTCGGCGATCGGTTCGGCGATCTCGGCGCGCTCTCTGAGGTGGAGACCATCGACGACGTCAAGGCGGACATCGCGGCGGAGGAGGCGGCGAAGGCGGAGTAAGTGTGTGCGATTCTTTTGTCATTCTTTTGACACAAAAAGCTTGCGAGGGGTACAAATAGCGTACCGGTGTCAATAGAGCGATACCTCGACGCTCTCTTCGTTTCGTTTCGTTCGCTCGGCGTCGATAAAAACCGACGTCCTCGACAAGCCTCTCGACCCTCTCTCGACCCTCTCGTGTCTACTGGCCTACTTGGGCGCGCTGAAGATGGTTTCGCCCCACTCCTTGGTCTCGAGCGCGCCCGCGGGGCGCCCGAGGCCGCCCGCCGCCCACTCGTCGCTGGTAGGCTCGTCGTGCTGCAACGGCTTGCGCTCGCGCTCGGGCTCGGGAGCCTTCTCCTTCTTCTCCTTGGGCGCCGGGGCGCTCTGCGCGGAGACGCGGTTCGGAACGAGTCGCGCGACGAAGGACGGAGGTAAAAGCGTCGTCAGGTTCACCGTGTCCAAGCTGGTGTTCGCGCCACAAGGCGGAGATCGAAACGCGTTTTCGCGTCGTCGCGTTGGTTTCGGTCATTCAGTTTTCGTCGCTTACCTTGGCGGGCGCCGCGGGCGCGGGCGCGGGCGCCGCCGCCGCCGCCTGCTGGTCGTCCGGCTTCATCGCCGGGAACAGCAGCACCTCCTTGATGTTCGCGGTGTCCGTGAGGAGCATGGTGAGCCTGTCCACGCCGAGGCCCCACCCGCCGGTGGGGGGCAGGCCGTACTCCAGCGCCTCGCAGAAGGTCTCGTCGATGACCTGCGCCTCGTCGTCGCCGGCGTCCTTCTGCTTCGCCTGGTCGGCGAATCGCTCGCGCTGCACCATCGGGTCGTTGAGCTCGGTGTACGCGTTGCACAGCTCGCGTTTGTTCACGAAGAGCTCGAAGCGCTCCGTCATGTCCGGCTTCGCGCGGTGGTACTTCGCCAGCGGAGACATGATCTTGGGGTGGTCGCAGATGAACCCGGGGTTCATGCACTGCGACTCGAGGTACGTCGCGGTGAGCTCGTCCAACAAACGCGCCGTGGTGAGGGGCGGGTTCGTTTCCACGCCCAGCCGCTCGCACGTCGCGCGGAGGTACGCGTTCGCCTCGTCGCTCTCGAGGGGCATGGGGATCTTGATGTTTAACGTCTTCTCGAGGTCGGCGACCATGCTGAACCGTTTAAACGGAGGGGTGAAGTCGATCTCCACCGGGGGCTCGTCCGGTCCGTTGGCGTGGTACATCACCTTGTACGACCCCTTGAGTTTCAACACCATCCCCGACACGAGCGTCTCGGTCATGCGCATGAGGTCCTCGTAATCCGCGTACGCCATGTAAAACTCGCACGTCGTGAATTCCGGGTTGTGCGTCAAGTCGATGCCCTCGTTCCTGAACTGCCGCCCGATCTCGTACACGCGGTCCATGCCTCCCACGACGAGTTCCTTTAAATACAGCTCGGGCGCGATGCGCATGTAGAGCGTCATGTCGAGGTCGTTGTGGTGCGTGATGAACGGCTTCGCCGTCGCGCCGCCCGCGATCATGTTCATCATGGGCGTCTCCACCTCGATGAAGTCCTGGTCGTCCAGGTACTTGCGAATGCTGCGGATGATGTTCGAGCGCGTGACGAAAATATCACGCACCTCGGGGTTCATGATCAAATCCAGGTACCGCTTGCGGTAGCGCGTCTCCTGATCCTTCAACCCGGAAAAACCGGGGAGCATGTGTAGACACGGAGTTAAAACTTCCAAGTGCGTCGGGAAGATCGAGAGCTCGCCTCTTTTGGTCTTGCCGGGGTAGCCGCGGATGCCCACGATGTCGCCTCGGCGCGTTGACGTGTTCATCTTCTCGAAATCGTACTCCGTCGCGTTCTTAGCGTCCGCCATGACCTGGATCTTCACGCCGTCGCCGCGCAGATCGTAAAAGTAAAGCTTGCCGCCGCTCGCGCGCTTGCTCATCAACCTTCCCGCGACGGCGACGGTTTCGCCCTCGCGCGTTTCGCCCTCGGGGATATCGTTGAACTTCTGAATGAACAAAGGAAGAGACGTGTCGACGTGGAACTTGTGCGGGTACGGCGTCTCGCCTTTTTCTTTGCGAGCCAAGATCTTGTTGATCCGGTTCGCCGTGTACTGCGTCGCGTCCAGCTCGCCCTCCTCCTCCTCGTCGGACTTTTTCTTCTCGACCTTCGGCGCCGCCGCCGCCGCCGCCGCCTTCTTCGCCTCCTTCTCAGCCTTCGCCTTCGCGGTCGCGGCAGCCTTCAGGCGCTTCTTGTACTCACTGCGATGATGATATAGGGACGCGTGGAAAGAACGACGAAAGTCGGTTTGAGAGGGTGGCGCGAGGCGGGTCAGGTCGAGAGGATGACGGAAAAAAAAACAAAAGCGCTTTCGCTTTATCGGTTCGCGAACTGGCGAATCGAGAGGGGCGGCGGCGCCGGGAGCGCGAGACGCGATCCGATCGGTTTCGCGGGGCGAGCGTCGAGCTCTCCCGTCTCGCGTCCACGCCGTTCGCCTCGTCGATCGATGGACGCGCGCTTCGCGCGCGTGCGCGTCCGCGCTCGAGTCCCGAGCGTCGGCGTCCACCGTCCCTCGTCCCGAGGACAGGCACCCGCGCACCACGCGGTGCGCTCGAAAAACTCGGCGCGTGCATGGCTCGTACCTCTTGCTGAGTTTTTCGCCCGGGAACTCGGGGTACTCCTTCGCCTCGGGGGGCGCGGTGGGCTCGGACATCGTGGGCTTCGCGGTTTCTTTCACCGGCGGGGAGACTGCTTTCACCGGCTCGGGCGCGGGTTTCGGGACGGACGAAGGTTCAGGAGGGGTGGGTTCCTGTTGCTTGGAGTCTTTCCCGCCCATAGGAGAGTGGCGGCATCGCGTCCGGTGAGTGACGGCTTTATTTTTCACTCTCCGCCGGATGCGATTGTTTTCGCTGACGAAAAGCGCTTGTTGCGTCAACTCTCACGCATCGCACTTGTCGCTGCCACCATGCGCGTCCCGCGCTCGCGCGCGATGCGCCGCCTCGCGTTCCTCGCCGTCGCATTGGGTCTTCTCGATGCCGCCGCGGCGAGGGAGGCGCCCGCGCTCGGCGCCCGCGGCCGCGCGCGCGTCGACGCGGAGGAGGACGATTTCAGTCTCGGCCCCTCCGAAGACCGCGTCGCGTTCCTGCCCGGGTACGGCGTCCCCCCCTTCCCCCAGTACTCGGGTTTTCTGGACGCCTCCGCCGCCGAGCCGGGCACGCACCTGCACTACTGGTTCGCGCGGTGCGAGCAGGAGGACTGGGCCACGCGGCCCACCGTGCTGTGGCTCAACGGCGGACCGGGCAGCTCCAGCGTGTTGGGGTGGCTCCAGGAGATGGGCCCCTTGTTGGTGAACCGGACGGGCGGTCTGACGCGGAACCCCTGGGCGTGGACCAGGCAAGCCAACGTGTTCGTGCTGGAGAGCCCCGCGGGCGTCGGGTACTCTTACTGCGAGGCGCAGAAAAAAGGCGGGGCGTGCTCGAACACGGACAACAGCACGGCGGCGACGTCGCTCGCCGCGCTGGAGCGATTCTTCTTCGAGAAGTTCCCAAAACTCGCCGAAAACGACTTTTACGTCGCCGGCGAGTCGTACGCCGGGGTGTACGTCCCCACGCTGGCGCGCGCCATCCTCGAACGCAACGAAAGGGAGCTTTTAGAGACGGCGTCTGTGTCGTCTTCTCGCGATGACAAAAACGAAAACCCCGTGAAACTGATTCCGCTGGCGGGCGTCGCCGTCGGCGACCCGTGCACCGATAACGCGTTCCAGCGCGACTCCATGGACGCTCTGTGGTACTCAAACAAGCACGGCCTCGTCGATTCAGAGGATTTCAAAATGCTCTGGAACGAGTGCGGCCACAGATATCCGAACGCGCGCGCGAAACACCTGAGCCGAGGGAGGTGGCACCGGGACTCGAGCGTGCCGGGCGCGTGGCGCGGCTGGGACGACGATCGAGACGAAAAACGTCGTCTCGACGGATCGATCGAAGAAGAAGAAGAAGAAAAACAAACCTCGGAGAGACGTCTCTCTCCGGCGTGCGTCGCCGCAGAACGCCGTTTCCGGCTGAGCACCTCCGACGGCTTCTCGCAGAGCTGGCGTTTAGCGTGGCTGAACGACCTGAGCCTGTACGGTCCCGCCGCGATCGTCGCGGACGACGTCCCGGGCACGCTGGACTACGACATGGCGCAGTGGATGCGACGCGAGGACGTGCGTTTTGCGCTGCACGTCGACTCGTCCCCGTCTACCTCGTGGCCCGGCCCTATGGACGATTGGCGGTACGAGAGTCAATACGCCGCGTGCAACGATTTGGCGACACCGAAAACGCCGAGCATGATTGACTTTTACCGCTTCATCGCGCCGCGTTTGCGAACGACGATCGTGTTCAACGGGGACACCGACCCGTGCGTGTCGTACGAGGGCACTCGAGCGGCGATTGACGCCGTCGGCTTTTTAAAGACGCCCGGCGGGCGCCAGCGGCCGTATTTCGTTCGATCGGGAAACGTCACCGCGTCTTTCCTGGAGGCGAAGCCGCTTCTGTTCGGGCCGGATTTGTCGGTCGCGGACGCGGGCGTGCAGTTCGGGGGACACGTCACGACGTACGAGCACAACCTGCAGTTCGTGACCGTCCACGGCTCGGGGCACATGGTGCCTCAGTTCCGCCCGCGCGCGGGATCGCACCTGCTGCGCAAGTTGTTAACGGACGAGCCGTTCGCGCCGCCGCTCCCCGACGACGCCGCGCTCGCGTCCGAGTCTGAGCGGGGGTTCCAGAAGCTCATGGACGCGTGGACGCTGGAGGCGCGGGGGAAGGAGTACGTGGACGGCGAGGACCGAGGGCCGGAGGCGACGCGAGGCGTTTTATGAGTGTCGACTTTTCTCGTTTTCTCTGTCCGCTCTCAGATCAGCGCGTTGTTACAGCTGCGGACCGTTTGAAAACATCGCTCGCTCGCGCGCGGCCGCGCACACCTCCCCGCGCGTCGCCTCGGTGCGTCTGTGGGGGAGTCTTCGTCTCGTCCCGAGGCGGCTGTCCTTCGAGGGCGCGAACCTCCCGTCGGGGCCTCACCGCGCGCTCGGGGCGCCATGGCGACCGCGCAGGCGACGAAGAACACCATCACCCTGAAAGGCTCCACCGCGATCGTGACGGAGTTCTTCGGGTACGCGGTGAACAGCATCCTGTACCAGCGGGGTATCTACCCCCCCGAGACGTTCGAGCGCAAGCAGAAGTACGGGTTGGGGATGTTAGTCACGACGGACGATGGTTTGAAGACCTACCTCGTTTCCGTGCTGCAGCAGATCAACGACTGGATGATGACCAAGGCGCTGCAGAAGCTGGTGTTAGTGGTCACCGCGGTGGGAAGCAAGGAGGTGTTAGAGCGGTGGGTGTTCGACGTCGAGCAGGAGGGCGTGGAGACCGCGGACGGGAAGTTAGTGGACGCCAAGGACGGCTCCACGATTAAACCCGCCAAGTCCGAGAAGGAGATCACGGGGGAGATCAGCGCCATCATCCGCCAGATCACCGCGAGCGTCACGTTTCTGCCGCTGCTGGAGGAAGCGTGCACGTTCGATCTGCTCGCGTACACGGACGCGGACTCGACCGTCCCGGTGGAGTGGGAGGAGAGCGACGCGCGGAACATCGCGAACGGCGCCGAACAGGTCAAGCTGCGCAGCTTCTCCACCGCCGTGCACAAGGTGGAGGGGATGGTCTCGTACAAGAGCAACGAGGATTGATCTTTGCGAGGAGATCGCGAGGAGATGAATGATTTTTTGCCGGCCGTACCACGCGCGCGCGCGATTGAGATCGCTCGTGTTGTACGTCATACGATACGCGACGTCTTCTTGTATGCGTCACACGAGTGAGTCAAGTCTTTCATGGAACAAAAGGCGGTATCTTCTTCTCTCGTCGATCGGTCTCTCTCTGTGTCACCTTTTTAAAAGGGGACATCGCGCGTACGACGCGCGGCGTCTGTTTCCTCTTCGTCCGAAAACGGCGCTTCACGAAAAAAAAACGCAAAAGTCACCATGCCGCCGGCGCGCGAAACTCGGAGGCGCCTTTGAAGTCGGCGGCGCGGACTTTGATGACGGGCGCGGCGAAGGGGCTCGCGACGCCCGCGGCGGAGGCGGCGGCGACCGCCGCCGCGGCCCGGGGCGCGACCGCGCGAGGCACCAGAGGCGGAACCGCCGGGCTCGCCGCCGGAGAAACTTTGCGTCGCGCCGCGTGCCTCCTCGGAGGCGTGTTGTGCTGGCTTTTTTCGTTTTTCTCCAACGCGTTCGCCTCCGCGGTCTCCTTGACGTCGCGCGCGACCGCGCGCAGGGAGAAGCCCCGGTCGGCGGCTTCGTTCGCGTCGCTCGCGGGGTCGGTTTTCGCAGGCGCCGGATCCTCGACCACCTCGACGGCGCGCGGCGCGTCGAGCGCGACCCGGGGCCGGACGCTCCGCGCCACGTCCACGTGCTCGTGGTCCACCGTGTCGAGCCGACCACTTTTTTTCGCGCGAGGGCGTTTCGCACGCAGGGGTCCGGTGCGTCCCTCCCGAACGGAGCGGGTGTTCTTGAGCTGCTTGCGCGAGTCCGTCGTGTCGCGCTTGGGGTCGGCCGCCGCGGCGCGGCGCGTGCGGGCCATAGCGTAGTCGGGTGGGGGGGGAGGTATCGCGGCGTTCGTGATACGCGCGGCGTGTGTGGTTGCTTTTGCGTGCGTCGTTGCTTTTTCGTGACGAGCCGGTCGACCGTTTCTTGGTTCGTTTCGGGGGTCCGCCGTCCGCGGAAAAAATCGACGCGCTGAAGAAACGATATGGTAGGCCGACCGCGTGACAAACGAGAGAGAATTCCTCCCAGCCGCACTTCGTTGCCGCGCCCGGCACGGGCGGTTCACCGCGCGCTCGCCGGTTCCCCCGCGAGAGGCGCCTGAGCTCCTCGGTCGCGGTCAGAGCACCGCGCGCTTCGCGTGTATGGCCGACGTTTGCCGGACGCGCGGCGGCGCTCTCTCCCCCCTGAGCCCCAACGAGAGCCGGAAGCGCAGCCGTGGCTCGAGCGGCGCGCAGAGCTCGTGGTTCAAGAGGCACCGCACCGGCCACTCCTTCGCGCGGAGGCTCCTGCACCTGCGCGGGTTCGCGCTGGACGTGCGACAGGCGGAAGAGCTCGTGCGGTTCATCGACCAGTTCCCGCCCGAGATGGACAAGGTGCGCCCGCGCCCAGATCTCGCCCCCGTCGTCGCCGCGGATTCCCCTCGGTCACCTTCTTGAAACTTTCCGCACGGGCAAACAGTCAGGACGCGGTAAACCTAATTTTTTGGTCGTCGTTTTTCGCCAAACGAAGATCTCGACGATCTCGCCGCCCGCGGACGTCCTCTGACCCGACCCTCCCCGTCACGACGCAGGACGTCTCGAACATCCTCGAAAAATGCGGCGACATCGACGACGCCATCCGCCAGCTCACGACGCTGCGCCTCAACGCGGCGTCGGCGTCGGCGAGCGCCGAGGACGCCGCGGCGAAACCCGAGATGGGCGCGGGCGCCGACGGCGCGCGGGGTCCCGCGGACGACGCGTCTGACGCGCGGGAGGCGTCTGTCTCGGCGGCGCCTCCGGGCCCGGAGGCGGACCGGGGCGCGGCGCTGAGCGCGGCGGAGGCGGAGGCGCGCGCGGCGGCGGAGGCTTCGGCGGCGTCGGCGAGACTCGCGGATGCCGCGCCGACGACGCTCAGTGAGGAGTGGGTCTCGGCTTTGGTGCGCGAGATGAGCGCGTCGAGCGACGTCCCGGACGCGCACGCGCGCGCGGAGCGCGTCCTGCAGGCGTTCGAGGCGACCGTCCGGGGCTCTGTGGCGGCGGGCGGGTTGGGTCCCGGCGCGGGCGGCGCGGCTCCCGGAGCGCATCCGGGACCCTGCCCGGCGGCGGGGGACCCGAACACGTTGGCGCGGGAAAACGTCATCTTGAAACGCGCGGTTGCGATTCAAAACGCGCGGCAGCAGGAGCACGAGGCGACTCGACACCAGATGGTGGAGCTCCAGCGGTTAGTTCTGTCGTACCAGGAGCGTTTACAGAACGCGGAACAAACGAACTACTCGCTCGGGGTGCACCTGAAGGAGGCGATGGGCGCGCGGTCGCATGGCGGGGTGTTTGACCGGAACCCGGATGTCTTTTGAAGCTTTTTCGCGTTTGCTCTGGAAGCGTCGACGAGGAATTTCATCGCGTCGACGTCGACGCGCCCGAGAGACTCTCTCGTTTGATCACGTTTGAGTCGTCCGCGTCAATGCTCCGGTGCTCCGAGAGCGCCGAAGCTCGATCGGGCCGTAGATAGAGAGACGCGTGTACCATCACCACACACCGCGAGAGTCGCGAGGTTGTATTAAGACATATTAAGACACGTTGACCCGTTTTCGTTTCCGCGCTTTTTGTTTGTCGCCCGCTCTGTGTGTTTTTCAGAAAAACGCATCGACCCAGACCGCCGCGCGCGCGCCGCACGGAGAGGATGGCTTTCGGTGGGCCGCCTTTCGCGGTCGCGGCGTGCATCCTCCTCGCGCGCGTCGAGGTCTCGACCGCGCGTCGCGTGGTGCGGGGCGGGGAAAGCGCCGGCGGCCCCGCACCGCAGGGGTACGGCAAACTCGACGAGACCACGTTCATCACGGTCATGGCGTTCGTCGGGCTCGGGGTGGTGTTCTGCGCGCTCGCCGCGCTGAGCCGGAGGGGCGCGTCCCGCCTGGCGCGCCTCGACGCGCAGCTCGCGGCGGCGCGCGGTGTGCGTGACGTCGAGGCTGGCGACTTCGGAGGCGCATCCTCGCGGTCGGATCCGTGCGCGGTCGGCGACGTCGTCTCGTTGATTCGCAGAGGGGTCCGCGTCCAAGGCACCGGCGTCGTCACGCGCGCCGACGCGAGGCGCGACAGCTACCGCGTGCGTTGGTCCCGCGAGCTGAGCGACACGTTCACGTACCGCCCCGTGGCGGGCGGGCCGCTCCTGCGCGCGCGGCGGCGCCCGGGCCCGAAGCGCGGCTGGAGGCGCGAGGACCTCCTCCTGGAGACGCCTCCGGCGGCCGCCGGCGCCGGCGCCGGCGCCGGCGCGCCTCCGCCCTCGGACCCCATACCTTCCGCGCGCGCGTTGGAGGGCCTGTGGCTGGGGACGTGGCACCAGGGCGCGTTTGTTACGTCTCGCGAGTCGCTCTCTCGGTCACAGAAACAAAGCGAAGACATGCGCGACGGTGTGTCGTATCGATACGACTTCGAGCTCGCGTTGGCGTTGGCGGACGACGAGACTAAAACGAAGGAGGAAAATAAAACCGTCGCGAGGCTGCGTTCTTTGCCCGGCGTCTCCTCTGCTTTTGCGTCGGCGACGGTACACCTTCACACGCGAAGACTCGCGATGGAGCTCTTCGACACGGCGGACACGGACACGGACGAGCCTTCTCCTTCTCCGCGCGCGGCGAAGGCGTTTCTCGACGGTTTCGTGACCGTCGCCGACGAAGGCGCGACCGTCGCCGTCGACGGCGGATGGATCGGCGCGGACGGCACGTTCGGCGCGTTTTCGCTGCGACGCGTCGGTTCCGCGTCGGTTTTAGAGGCGTCGTCGGGAAAAACGACGACATCGAAAGGGGGCGCGCGTTCTTCCATGACGGATAGTCTCACGTACGCTCCTTCTGAGGGTGAAGAAGGCGACGCGAAAAGGCTTCACGAAAAGGAGAAGACGTCTTCTACCAGGGGTCTTCTCAGGACACCGAGCGGCGCGCGCGCGCGGTTCCGCGCCTTGGCGCGCGCGGCGAAAACGCACGGAATCGCGGCGACGCTTCTCGCCGGGATCCCGCGCGCGAGCCTCGTCCAGGTTCTCGACGACGACGACGAGGTTCTCGCGGAAGAGACGAACGAGACGAACGAGACGAACGACGAACGAGTCTCTTAGTCTTAGACGACGGGTGACGATCAGCTAGACTCTTGCTCTAGCTCTAGATTAGATTATAGCACGACAAACGTCTATTCCTCTTCCGCTACGTTTCACGCGTCGACGGCGTTTGCGGCCATGCGCGCGAACATCGCGAGCGCCGTGCCCGGCGCGCGCGAGGCGAGCCGGTCGAGCGCGTCGTGCTCGAAAACAATCACAGAGCACCCGAGTTGTTCGTCAGCGAACGCGTCGTGCGGTCGCACGGCGTAAAAGTTTGTCTCAAAAGCACGCGACGAAGCGTGAACGAACGCATCCTCCGCGCCGGGAGCGCACCGCTCGAAGTACGCGCGCTCGCCCGCGAAACGGCCAAGACCGCGCGTCGAGAAAGTTTTTTTCGCGCGCGTCTCTTTTTTCGTGAAGGGATCGTTTTTCGCGGCGACGCCGACGTCGACGTCGACGGCGCCTCCGATCACCAGGAGCGTCGCGCTCGAGACTGTGCCCGCCGCCATCACCCGCGCGCCGGGCGCGAACGAGACGACGAGGCGACCCGCGCGTCGATCGTCGTTTTGCGGTTTTTCGTGACTACCGTCAAGCATCGCGTCGGCGAGCGCGTCGACGTCACACGCGCCGGCGCCGTCCGCCAACGCGTCGCGCCACTCCCAGAGCGTCGCGCGAAGCCGGCGGACGTCTTCGTCGTTTTCGGAGGTCCGCGAACCCGGGTCGTAAGGCTCGTCGCCTCGCGCCTTTACCGATCGAGCGCTGTGAGGCGCGGACGAATAGCGCGGCGCGTCCGACGCGGAGGAGGACGCGTCTGACGCGTAGGACGCCTCTTCGCCGTCGGAAAAAAACTCCAGCGTCGAGACGAAGGATTCGCGACGCCGCGCGCGCGCCGCGTTGGCCGCCGCGCGCCGCGCCGCGGTGGACGCGCAGAGGAACACGAACATCCGAGCGGCGCGAGCCGCCACAGCTGGTGTTTCGGGTGTTTCGGGTGTTTCGGGTGTCGCGTTCGCGTTCGCTTTTGTCGTTCCGTCTGAAACACACATCGATCGCAGAGCCTCCGGCGTCCAGACGGCGACGACGGTGTCGTCCTCGCCGCCGACGACGGCGTCGCGGCGATACGTATGATACGCATGATGCTCCGCCTCGCCGAACGCGCCGCTCTCGCCGATCACGGACCCGGCGCCGAACGACGACGAGACGCGTCCCTCGGCGTCCACCACTGTGGCGGCGCCGGAGACGAGCACGCCGGCGAACGCCGCGCGATCGCCGGGGCGGAGTATTTGTTGTCCGGTTTCGAAGCGAAGCGTCGAGCACGACGCCGCCAAAAAAACGAGTTCCCTCGAGGACACGCGCGACAGATCGGATCCTTCCGTCGCGCCCGCGGCGGAGAACGCGGCGCGCAACGCGCGCTCGACGCGTCGCCTTTCTCTTTCATACCTTCTCGATACGCACCGCGTCTCGTCTTCGTCGGGAAAACCTCCGGAAGCGGACATCCGTAACAGATCAGACTCGCGCGTACGTTTCTCGGCGAAACGCGTCACGTTTCTTTTCTTTCCCCTCTCGCGCCGCGGCCGCGCGTCCGGCGGGAAGCACACCTCCGCCTCGGGCGCGCTCGGCACGAACGCGTTCGCGGAAACGCGCTCTTCTTCTTCTTCTCGAAGCGAGGTCGATTCGTCTTCGTCGTCGCGACCGTCGCTCGCGTCGAGCGACGGACGTCGCGTCGCGGCGGCGCGCGCCGCCGCCAGCGCGAGGTCGAGCCCGAGTCCGGGCCTCGCCGCGTCCAGCGTCTCCAGCGCGACCGCGTCGAAGACGGCGACGCTCGCGCCTCGCGCGCCCGCGAGGACCGATGTAGGCCGCGCCGCGGGACGGAACAGCGCCGCCGCGAACGCGACGGTGCCCACCATGGACCCCGCGGACGCCGTGAACGAGTGAACGTTCGTGCCGAACGTCGTTTGCTTCGACTCGCGATTCGTGTTGGACGTATCGGGCGCGCGAAACGTCATTCGCGCGTCTTCGCTGTCTTCGTCCGAGCAGAAACTGGATCCCGCGAGGAGCACGCCGAAGTCGGACGCGCTCGCGCCCGCGGGAAACACCGGTCGTCCGGGTTTCGCGTCGATCACCCTCGCGACGCTCGTTACCGCCTCGAGGTCGTCCTCGGACCACGCGCGCGCGAAGGAGACACCCCTCAAACCCTCGCGGAGGCGTTTTTTCTTTTCCCGCGCGTTTCGTCTTGGCGCGACGTCGTCCTTTCGTCCTGGAGAGCTTCCGGAAACTTTTTTTTCCGGAGACTCGCCGGC
>ENA-OUOG01002587-OUOG01002587.1-marine-metagenome-genome-assembly--contig:-NODE-2587-length-18479-cov-2.415064_pt1 | contig 18479 bp, 7 predicted proteins | sample MGYA00248635_ERZ508505 | MGnify/ENA primary metagenome ERZ508505 (study PRJEB26176, sample SAMN06267871) | marine metagenome | isolation source: Saanich Inlet, British Columbia, Canada | place: Pacific...
ACAAGAAAAAATTAAAACTACTGAGCCAATAGCTAGTCGGTATCCGACAGTTTGTTCAGGAGAGAAGAACCCACCATTCAGACACTCGAATATCATTGCAAATGACGATCCCCAGATTATTATAAGTAATCCAAGGTATTGATAATTTCTAGATGAACTCTGCATATACTAATTAGCTTAAATAATTCTTAAAGTGAAGTAGAGTGATAAATTCAAATAAAGTTTAAATGAAAATATTACTCATTTAACATAATATACATTATACGAAGTAATATTCATGAGTTTAATAAAATTAATGTAAATTAGCACCTTGTTATTTAATACTATTTGATAGTAACTGTTTTAAAGATAATAAAGTTTTATATTTTCAGTGTTCGGCTTATTGTTAGTGTTCAGCTTTATCAAGATCATCACTGATATCCTCGTCTAAGCCCGCAGTTAGATATTCAATACTATGAGGAAGGTCAAGGGTGAGTTGCTCTATAGGCTGTATTTTTATCTCAACCTTTGAAGATAAAAATTCAAGTAAATGCCCTCCTCTTTGTTTATCATCTGATATAAAGTGAAGGTGATAGTCAGGTACCGTGACTGAATGCATAAAATCAGGCGTCCAAAATCCAACTAGTGTTCCTTCTTCTTTCTCGAAGAAAAACTCTTTCTGGTCACCTGCGACATCAACTAACGGTCTATATGCCTCTTGTTTTGGAACAGACCTTGCTTTAATTGACTTAAATTTTCCGGTAACTTGAATCGCGTAGATCAAGTTTTTAGATAAGAATAAAGAGTCTATTTTCTTTTTTAATTTATCAAAAGTAAGCTCCTCATCAACAATTACCGAAGTTTCAGGCTTAAAATGTGTCACACAGGCATAGGGCGTTTCAAGGTTAATATCCGCTACATTTGTTTTACCATCCGAGTGAAGGTCATAAAAAACACCATCTAAAAGCACCATCTCACCATCTAGATCATTAAAGGTACCCAAACCAAAGTCTCCATGCTCAAGTACTTCTTTAAGTGTTTTATCTTCACGCAAGATACCTTTAACAAGCGCATTCACCGGCGATGAAACGTAAAGGGAGTTTGTTTTTTTCATATTATATATACACCATTTAAAATATAATTAATTTCATATTAAGAAAATACCTAAAACCATTTTTTGGTAAAAACAAGTACCCCTCTTCTGAAATAAGAAACTATAAATAGAAAAAGCAAGCTGCCTAAAAAATCTCCTGTAAACATCAGTATGGAATCTAACTGGTATTTTTCAAAATTTATGCTTTCGCTTAAAAAGGAATAAGTGTTGTGCATTAAAGAATTTATGATTGAATAAACGACAGCAATCGTTAAAATCTTTTGGATGTTAAGCTTTTCTAATTGCTCACCTAATGGCATGCATTTATTAATTAGACACATTGTAAAAATAGGAGACCCGGCTGATATTAAGGCATATACAACGGCGCTATTATCAAAGTAGATTTTTAAGGCGTCATCAGTTACAAATACAAGTGCCGTTATTAGTGATCCAAAAAATAATCCCCAAAAAATTCTTTTTCCAAATAAACAAGCTATTGTGATTTTAAATCCTGCTGGAAGGAAAATAATGAAGATATAGGAATGATCGTATAGAAGGCTATTAAATGCTCCGTTGAACACAAAAAGTAGTATCCAAATAACAATTATAATTAATTGTAGTTTAACGAAGTTGAGCATGATTGTTTGGAGCTATAAAGTCTATTTCATCCAAATAATCTGAGTAATTCATCCCTTTTTTTACAAATCTTACACGTTCATCAGTCGGGCTTGATACAAAAGAGAGAATTTTCTTTTCTCTAAGCTTCCTTAGCTTTCGGTTAAGACTTGCTGAGGAGAAATTTTTAACTCCCTTCAACACATCATTAACATGTATTTTTTTATCTTGAGCCCAACCACTCTCAACGAAAGAAATGATTAATAATTCACCAAGATCTGCGTCAGATTGAGTTAATGGTGCGATAGAATTTAAGAAGTTTACCATTTTGTAATTCATACCTCATTATAACAAAATAAGCTATGGAGCTTAACAATCTGACAAAAAATAAAGTAAGATATTTAAAAATTAAAAAACAATTCTACAGTTTAAGATATCATCTTCATGCCATATTTTAAGATAATTAATTTATACTAAAGCTGTGTTTATTAAAGGTAATTTGAATGGCAACGGCGAATGGAAAAACACCCCCTAAAGGGACAAAAGCAGAATTAGCTGAAATCGATACCCTTATGAAAAAGGCGGTTGACCTTCATAGAAAAGAACACCTTGATGCTGCGGTAGGTATCTACCGAAAGGTGTTAGAAAAAAAACCAGGCTTTATACCAGCTATTGGTATGCTAGGGACTGCCCTAGGTCAAATGCATCAATTTGATGCCTCAGTCAAGCTTTTAAAAGAAGCTATAAAGGCAAAGCCTAATTATGCTGTTTATTATAATAATTTAGCTTCTACATATATACAGAGTAAAAATTACAACGAAGCTTTAAAAGTCGTTAAACAGGCCATCGATTTAGATGGTAATTATGTTGATGCGCAAAATACCATGGGTGTTATTTTAGGTCACCTTGACCGATATGACGAAGCCATCGTTGCCTATGATAACTCTTTATCTATCAAGAAAGATGATCCCGAAACGCTTATCAAAATTGCTCTACTGCATCACCTATTTAATAAGCTTGATTTGGCATTGGAAACCATTAATAAAGTTATAGAAAAAGATCCAAAGCATAACAATGCCATCTTTATTAGATCTTTAACCAATCTTAAAAAAGGAAACTTTCAACAAGGTTGGCGAGATTATGAGAGTCGTATAGGAAAATTTAATATCAAAACTCATCACAAACAACCTACTTGGCGAGGTGAGGATATCAAAGGCAAAATCATTCTCATTTTTTCAGAGCAAGGACTGGGTGACACAATTAACTTTTCAAGATATGCAAGGCTGGTTAAAGACCAAGGTCCAGCTCATGTTGTCTTAAGTGTGCAAGAGCCATTGCATGAGTTAATTAAAAATTCAACATTTTTTAAAGATATTACTGTTATACCTCCTAAGAAAAAACCTAAGAATTTTGCCTATCAAGTTCCAATATTAAGTTTGCCAGGCATTTTTAAAACGAATGGTGACACTATCCCTGAATTTGGCCCCTATATTGATGCCGAAAAAAATAAAGTAGATAGGCATAAAGACAAGTTTAAAAAAATTAAAGTGGGTCTAGTTTGGCGCGGTAATCCCGATTACTTAAGAGATGATATACGAAGTATTGAGCTGGAAGATTTTCTTCCTTACATCAAATCAACTAAGATTCAAGTTATTAGTTTACAAAAAAATAAAACAAAATCTGACGAAAAATTTTTGAAAAAAAATACTCAAATCATTGATATTATGGATGAGGTTGAAACCTTTTCTGATACAGCAGGCATTATAGAAAATTTAGATCTGGTCATTTCTGTGGATACCAGTGTGGCTCACTTAAGTGGTGCTATGGGTAAAAAAACTTGGACACTCATTCCATTCTCGCCCGATTGGCGTTGGCTCATGTACCGTGATGACACGCCATGGTATCAATCCATGACCTTATTCCGTCAAAAATCAGTGGGTGATTGGCAACCTGTATTAGAATCTATTAAGAAAAATTTAGCTGAGTGGATAGCAAACTCATAACTTAATATACATATTGAGGGAGTAAACGTTAAGCCTTAAAACCTTTACCATACCTGCGATTGTCGCCTTCTTTATAGAATGGTTCTAGAAGCGAACCTGTAGCATGCAAAACTCTAAAGTATGAATAGATAAAGTCATAGTAGGTGATAGTAAAATTTCTTTGCGTTTCATGCAAGATGGTTTGTTTTTCATAGATATCCATGAGGCTACCCTCGTTTAAGGCATATCTTTGTACAGCTGCATCTAATGAGTCAGTCGAACTTTGTAATTGAGTCTTATAGTAACTGTTCTGTTTTTCTAGGGTTCTGTATGCATTCCAAGCCAATCTGACACTTTCCTCAACCTCAAGAACTCTTTGATCCTTCAAATCAGACACAGAATTAAGTTCAACTTTGGCCTTTGATTTTTCTTTTTTAATTTTACCGCCATCAAAAATGTTGTAACGTAATACAAGCATTGCTGTTGTGTAATCTCGATCAAAGGCTGTTGCGCCACCGTAATATTCGTTTTTATTTGAGTAACCGTCCAATTCAAGATCAAGGGTTGGATAACTTAGTGACCTACTTGCTTTAAGCTTTGCCCTCGCCTCATCAACATCGTATCCAGCTGCTATTAACGTTGGATGATTTTTTTTAGCAATATGAATCACATCAGCGAAAGGGTGACCTGAAAAGTAGTTGATATTCACGTCGGGTGTAAATTTAAATGGATCAAAATCAACCGGAGGCAAGATAAAAGCCTTGGCCTTAAATGCTGCACGAGAGTCTTCAAAGTTATTAAATGCTGACAGGTGGTTGATTTTTATTCGGTTTAAGCTGGTCTCAAGAAGCTTAAGTTCCGAAGTATTTGATAGACCAACCTCTAAACTTTCTTCTGTGTATTTATATATCTCATCCACTTTTGCAGCATGATTGGCTACTAAATTCATCATCTCTTTGTTCTTTAAAGTGTCAATGTAAGCTTTGATAGTGTTGAGCGCTACATCCTGTTTTAACCTAATGAGCTCATAAAGACTTGATAAGTATTTTTTATTATTACGTGAAATCTCAGCCTCAGTAAAACCGAAGTCGATAAGGTTGTATTTAAAGGATAAATTAAAGTTTCGTTTTAAATGATGATTCTGGTTATCAGTGGTCTGGTTGTCAGACCAGGTATCTTCATGTCCCCACCTTAATGCCATATCAAGGGTTGGCAATCTCCCAGTCTCGGCTATCTCAATACCTATTTGATCAGCTGCGACTTCTTGAGATTTTGCTAAAATTTCTGGATGCGAGGAGAGTAATTTATCAACCACATCCTTAAGGGACATAAATTGTTGCCCTACTTCATAACCATCTGTGACTTCATTATTAAGATTAAGGGCATATTGAGTTAATTTAGGTTGGTCAGTAAAAATACCATCGCGGCTAAATTTATTTAACGCAAGCTGCTTGACTCCTTTATTATCGTCAATGCCTAATAATTGCGGGGCTGGCTCAACCCTATTGACAGGGTTACTAGGCACAGAGGTTTGCGCGTTGGCGATAAGTTGCTCAATAGGGTCCGGTGTTACGACAGGTGCTTGGTCATCATTATAGCGCTTATTGATTTTTGTAATTTCATCTTTTATTGCAACAACCTCCTCATTAAAAAAATTCATCAATTCATTTTTAAAGTCATTAAGGCTATCCTCTGTTCTTTGAGCAACATCAACTTCTTTCTTTTTAACAGGATATTTTTGCTTTGCTTGAGTTTTCTGACGAGCAATTTCAACGCTCTTATCTCCAATGTCCTTAACAACTGTATCTATTGGCACGTGATCAAATTCAGGATCAAATTCAGGATTAACGTTTGTTTGAATAGTGTTGCTAGCTGGCGATGAGTGCCTGAAAAATAAATAGTTAGTGACCGCAAGATTAATAAGAACAAATGCGCACATCGATAATAAAATTATTTTTGTCGGTCTATCCAAGCCTTACCTTTCCTTAAGGGCATCATATTTTGCGCGTTTAATAGGTTTTAAAATATAGTCAATAACTCTCTTTTGACCAGTTATTATATTAGCAGAGACTTCCATTCCAGGGATGATTTTATTGTTACCTTTTCCAATAGATTTTTTGGCCAGCTGCAAGGTTGCATCATAGTAATATTCCCTTTGCCCACGGGGCGAATCCTCGTCCATCAGGGTATTGGGACTCAAATTGATGACTCTACCTTTGATTCCACCATAGATAGTGAAATCAAAACTCGTCACTTTAATCATCGCCTTTTGATACATCTCGATAAATCCAATATCACTCGGCTTGATCTTAACTTTAGCCACTAAGTCATCGGTGGGGATAATTTCCAATATCGTCTCAGCAGGTTTAGTTACTGAATTTATGGTTGTTTTAATAATATTTTGAACAACACCATTGGATGGCGCGCGAATTAGCGTGCGTTTGACCACATCTTTAGATTGCGAAATGCGGTGTTCAAGCGTCTTAATATCACCCAGAACTTTATTGAGCTCGGTATTTAATTCATTTTTGAATGAAAATTTATATTCAGAGAATTGATTTTTCAAACTATTGATCTCGAGATTATTATCAGTAATATCCCCCTGAACTTGAATAACTTCTTGTTCAAGGTCAATGATTTTGGTCTCTGGAATAATATTACGGCCCTTGTAGGGTAATAACCTTTCATATTCTTGCAGGCTTAATGCGTAATTTTTATTCAAGGTAGCGGCTCTTTCTTTAGCCTTACCAATTTCTATTAAATAAAAATTAATTTTTTCTTGATGCTCTTTTAAAACAGTCCTATAAAGTGATAATTCTTTGTCGATGAGAAGAGGTAAATTCTCTTTTACATTTGCGCCGTAGGTTAGTTTTTTGTTATCAAGCATTGCTGTTAAGCGGTCTCGTTTGACTTGATAAACTAAAAACTCTTTTTTGAGCTCCTGTAATTTTTGATCCGATATTTCTGAATTAATTCTTAGCAAGACTTGGCCTGCTTTGACGGAGTCTCCATTTTTTACATTAAGGGATTCAATAATACCGCCCTCCAAGCTTTGAATCGTCATAATTTCACCTGTTGTTTCAATCTTACCTTGTGCGACAACTGCCTCATCTATGTCAGTAAAAAAAGCCCAGACAATAAAAATAATAAAAAAGAACAGCACAGCCAAGATAAGCTTGGATGGGCCTGAGGGTGCATGGAGAAGCAGCGCGGCATTTTTATCCGAGACGTACTCCATCTCCTCCATCGATATATTTTGTTGTTGTTTCTGTTCTTCAGCCATGGTTACTAAATTTACTTAAGATTTCTGATTTATTTGCATCTGCAACGATCTTGCCCTTATCTAGCACGATAATTCGATCTACATTATCGAGCATGGAAAAACGTTGTGTTGTTATAATCAACGTCTGCTTCGATGCAATTTTTTTCAAATGCGATTTAAATAGGTCTTCATTTTTTTTATCTAAAAAAGAGGTTGGTTCATCGAGCAAAATAATTGGCTTCGATTGGAGAAGCCCACCGGCAATAGCAACGCATTGACGCTGACCTGTAGAAAGGTACTTCCCCCCCTCACCCACTTGCAAATCAAGGCCGTCAGGGTGATCTGAAATATAGTTCAATAAATCAGTTAATTTTGCTGCATCAATGATGTCATCATCAGTAATATGATTTTTACCCTGTGTGATATTTTCACGTATCGTACCAAAAAAGAGATAAGGGTTCTGATCAACATAGGCTATATTATCCCTAAGGTGATTAGGATGAATCTGATTGAGCTCCAACCCATCGAGCTTAATAAGGCCGGCCGCAGGCTGATAGTAATTCATCAAAATTTTAAATAAGGTAGATTTACCCGATCCCACTTTACCTATGATCCCAACCTTCTCTCCTGCCTTAATTTTTAGCGTGATGTTCGTGAGTGAGGGTTGTTTTTGATTTGGGTAGATAAAATTAACACCAGATAACTCAAGGTTACCTAACACTTTTTTTGGACTGAGGTAACTTTTCTCCGGCTCAATCTCAACAGGTGACTGCATCACTTTATCCAGCGCACTGTAAGCAATTTTAGCACCCTGATAGCGTGTAATTAATTGACCAAGCTGAGCGATGGGAGCTATGGCTCTCGATAAAAGCATGATGGTGGCAATCAAACCACCTAAGGACAGTGATTTATCATTGACCAGGCTGACACCCATAATCACCACTACGACAGTGGTTAGTTGTTGCAAAAACTGGGTAATGATATTGGATTTAGTTGTTAGTGTTTTGCTATTGATAGACATTTCTGAGAGGTACCCCGTCATGGTCTCCCATTTTTTTTGGAAAAAGCCTTGTGCATTAGAGGATTTAATTTGTTCGATACCATAGAGGCTTTCAATGAGATTAGCATTCTTCATAGCCGATGCTTTGGATGCCTTTTCAATAAAACCTAACATATACTTTTGCACAACGAAGGATTGAAGCAAGATGATAAATATGACAATTAACACAACCACTAATAATGGCCCACTGATGAGATAAATAACAAACAAAAATAAGAATACAAAAGGAATATCAATGAGTGTGACGATGGTCGCTGAGGCTATAAACTCTCGAATGGATTCAAAATCTTTAAGTTGGCTTGCAAACGAACCTACCGATCTTGGAAACGCAGCAAGTTTCATGTTCATCAGCCTTTCATAAAGGCTATGTGAAATTAAGATATCTGACTTTTTACCAGCAATATCAACAAAGTAGGCTCTAAAGTACTTAATTAATGCATCGAAAAAAAAGATGATAATGATGCCTGATGATAAAGCAAAGAGTGTTTCTTGTGCATTATTAGGCACCACCCTGTCATAAACATTCATGATGTAAAGTGGTAGGGCTACCGCAAAAACATTAACCAGCAGTGATCCCAATAGCACATCACGATAAATCTTTTTGGACTGCCATAAGGTACTCCAGAACCAGTGACCTTCAGCACTCTGAGATTCAGTTATTTCTTCAACCCTAGCGTCAAAAGTTGGTATGGGGGCTAACATGAAAAGAGAGCCTGAATATTTTTTTTCTAAATCAGCAAGTTTGATCTTGGATTCTTTCTTATTTGAAAAAATAGTTGCACTACTATTTTTTCGATCAATAGATAATAAAACGGTGACCAGATTATTATTTTGAATGAGTACAACGGGTAGCGTTGGGTTATATATATTGGCTAATTTTTTCTTAAATTGTTTTGCTTGAAGGCCCATTTTTTCGCTGGCACGTATAAAGAGCTCTAAAGTTAAATGACCTTGCTTGAGCGGAAGCCCGGAGAGGATGGTATCTTTAGAAAAGCTAAGGTTAAAGTGTTTGGATAATAATCTTAATGCACTAAAAATAGAGTCATGGAGCTGCTTTTTTTTCATCGATTTTTATTTTAATAAGGATAATTAAGTATGCCTTATTTTTAAAAAAAAATACTAAGAAAATTAGTTAAATTTAGATAATAATTTCAGGTTGCTGTAATTCAGGTTGAGCAATCTCGCTCATATTGATAGCAGTAATATCTTGCTCTAACTGCTCATCGAAGACTTCATTTGTATTTTTTTCTTCTGGTTCGGAAATAACCTCCTCCCCATCTGTTGTCTCAGTAGTTTCTAGCAGATTACTGATCAGGTCATCCACATTGTTGGCATCATCAACAAGTAAGGACTCAACAGTAATGTCAGTATCGTCAGAGACACGTGTATCAAAATCTTCTTCGATCATTCCGGTATCTTGCATTAAAATGTCCTTGACGTGCTGCATTGCGGCATCTTCATCCACATATGTACCACCGACATTGTCAACGATCTGAGCCACTTCTAACTCACTCGCTATGCGCAGGTCTAAATTTTGGTCGGCCAACTTATCGCGCATTTCTTGGGTGATGACAATATTGTCATAGGCATCATTGTTATCATCAATCGACTGTAAGAAAACCGCCATATTTTCGACGTACTCGTTATTGAGGTCGGATCGAGAGACGCCGGCTAAGTCTTGCAGGAACACCTGGCCATTTGCAATCTGATCGCTGGTCGCCATACCAACATAGACACCACCGACATAGAAGATCACGGAGTCGCCGTCTAAAGCCGCAAAGTGTCCCTCCTCATTAGTCAAGCCATAAATGCCGGACGAGGTCAGGTACTGCATGCCGACGATATCTCCATCCGTGGCCGCCGCGGTATACACCCGTATCCAGTCGCCGTGCCAGTTGTTATTTTTTGCACCGACCCAAACTGTATTTGAGATAGAATTATATTCAATCCAATCCCCAGAGTTTTCGAATCTACGGTTCCCATCACTAGAATATCGGGTGTAGTTAGCTCCCGGTCTTGCAGTTTCACGGTAATATGAAGAACTAGAATTACCATTAGACGTGTCGTCATTGCCCGTTCCGTACAGTCCTAAGACCTGATATTCAAATGTAACATTCTGGTTACTTGTTGCCCTTGTTGGGGCGTCGTTGGTACTCCAGACCAAATAGGTATTGACCTTGGTCCCTGCGGCGATCGATGAGTTGCCGTTAATATACCCATAAGTGTTACCGCCACCATAAGAATTATCGTAATTTGCATTATTATTCCAGGTATAGAGCGGTTCAAAGTAATGTGTTTGGGTCAGAACTTGACCCATTGTCTCTAAGGCTATGTAAAAACCGTTACTGATACTCACAGCCGAGCTGTTACCAGATTTATAGTTAGTGATACTGTGCTGCTCTGTCATCAATGATCCTGTTGAGGTAACACCGGTACCGTCTTTGATCACCATCTCACCTGTGCTGTAACTCAAGTCCACATTGCCTGATGGATTGGTAAAGTTAATGGTGACGGTCTCATCGTTTTCCACCGAATAGTCCTCACGCACCCCGATATCGAAGGTGCCGGTGGACTGACCGGACGCGATGGTGACGGTACCTGTTTCTGCATAATAGTCAGAACTTGAGCTCGCACTGCTACTGCTGGTGGCATAGCGAATAGTCACAGTTTCCTCTGCCGCAGAGTCTAGTGTAATAGTAAACGTTCCATTTTTGACACTGCTGGAGGTGTCCCCATCCTCAGCTTCTGTAACCGAAATTGTTCGGTTGGCTAGCGTCATGGTCGGTGTTACTACAGCTAGTCCATCGTCAATTATGACTAAGTCCGCAGAGCTGTCTGAGATGGTTGCATTGTTAGCATTGGAGAGCGTAATGCTTGCTGTTTCTCTGCTCTCCGAATTGCTATCGGTATTAGTCACGACAGTGAATATCCCCTCAGTATCTCCAGCCGCGATGGTCAAGGTACTCGCTACAGCAGTGAAATCTGTCCCATTGGTTGCAGTCCCTGAGCCGGAATCATATTCCACGGTAACTTCTGATGTGGTTGGATTACTTAATGTGACTGTAAAGCTTGCCGTTCCCGCCTCCGTCACCGTTTGATTGGCGATGGTGATACTCGGCTCGGAATCATCATCATTAATCACCAAGTCGGCCGTGGTGGTGCTCCCAGAAATGGTCGCGTTGGTCGCACTGGATAACGTCAAAGTAGCGGTTTCATTTCCTTCATAGGTGTCGTCACCCGTAGTTGGGACCTCAATCGTGCCCGTGGTCTGGCCAGCCAGGATGGTGATGGTCCCTGTGGTGCCGGTATAATCAGTGTTGTCAGTAGCAGTGCCTGAGCCAGAGGTATAAATAATCGTGACATCTTCAGCTGGTGCCTTGTCCAAAGTCACCGTAAAGGTTCCCGTTCCCCCTTCAGTTGCAGTAGCATGACCGATTGATATTCCCACTTCGTCATCATCGGTGATTGTTAGGACAGCCGTGTCATCAGAGATGGCTGCATTGGTCGCCGACGATAAAGTGACTGAAGCTGTCTCGTCGACCTCATTGTCAGTATCAGCGGTGGTCACCACGGTAAAGGTTCCACTAGTACCTCCTGCCGGTATGGTTAATGTATTCGTCGCACCAGTGTAGTCCGTGCCATCTGTGGCCGTGCCAGAACTGCTGGTGTAGACCACCGTGACATCAGATGATGATGGACCAGAGAGTGTGGCTGTAAATGTGGCTGTCCCCGCCTCGTCAACTGACTGATCTGCAATGGTGATCGATGGGGTATCATCGTCATCGGTAATCACAAAATCTGCGGTGGTGGTGTCTCCGGTGATGCTTGCGTTACTCGCATTTTGTAAGGTAATCGTTCCGGTCTCGTTCGCCTCGTCTGTAGAGTCTTCAGTGGTCACCACATCGAATGTCGCTGAAGTCTGGCCCGCAGGGATGGTTAATGTGGTGGTGGTAATCGTCGTAAAATCCGTTCCATCTGTGGCTGTCCCTGAGCTGGAGACATACTCCACCGTCACATCCTCTGAAGATGGGTTCGATAAGGTTGCAGTAAAGGTCGCCGTACCCCCTTCTGTAACTGACTGGTTACCAATGCTAATGCCTGGAGTCGGATCATCATCAGTAATCACTAGGTCAGCTGTGGTTGTGGAGCCATCTACAGTTGCACTTGTCGCCCCACTGAGGGTAATGGTTGCTGTTTCAGTCGGCTCGTCAGTATTATCAGATGTGGTATCAATGGTAAATACTCCTGAGGTTGATCCTGTTGGGATCGTGAGTGTTCCCGTGGTACCCGGGTAATCAGCTCCATCTGTGGCATTGTCCCCCGATGCTCCAGTGCTGGATGTGTAGACGACGGTTACAGGTCCACCCGAGGTGGTTGACATGGTCACTGTAAATGAGGCAATCCCATCTTCAGCAACGATCTGATTGGCGATGGTGATATTGGCCGTGTCGTCATCCGTGATGACCAAATCAGCTGTATTATCAGAGATCGTGGCGTTGGTCGGATTGGATAAGGTTACCGTTCCTGTCTCATCTAATTCATCTTTAGCATCCGCTGTGGTTACCACATCAAAGGTAGCTGTGGTCTCGCCCGCAGAAATTGTGAGTGTTTCGGTGACAGCGGTAAAGTCACTGCCGTTGGTGGCGGTACCGGAGCTGCTCTCGTACTCCACAGTAATGTCTTCAGAGGATGGGTTGGTTAATGAAGCCGTGAAGGTGGCAGTTCCGCCTTCGGTCGTAGTTCCATCTGAAATACTAATCGCCGGAGTGGCATCATCATCCGTGATGACTAAGTCTGAAGTCGCATCCCCGATCGTGGCGTTATTCGGATTACTTAAGGTTAAGGTCGCTGTCTCATCTGATTCGTCAGTGGCGTCTGTGGTGATTGGTACCACAATCGTTCCAGTTGTCACTCCAGCGGATAGGGTGAGCGTTCCGGTTGTCCCGGTGTAATCCGTTCCATTGGTGGCTGTTCCTGATCCTGTCGCATACTCCACCGTGACATCCTCGACTGATGCTTCGGATAGAGTCACCGTAAAGGTGGCATTGCCGTCCGATTCACCCACAGTGACATTGCCTGCTGTTGAATCACCAACACCCGGATCGGAGAACCAAATTTCAGGGCCATCATTATCCGTGATGACAAAGTCAGCCGATGTGGTATCTGCATTTAAGGTCGCGCCCACAGGATTACCTAGGGTAATGGTCGCAGTCTCTGTGACCTCGTCCGTGGTGTCATCAGTAATCGGGACGGTCACTACTCCGGTTGTTTGTCCTGCTGGGATGGTGAGTGTTCCCGTTGTGCCGGTATAGTCTGTTCCGTCCGTCGCCGTGCCCGAAGATGTGCTGTACTCAATGGTTATGTCGCCGGAACTGGTTTGATCTAATGTGACGGTGAATGTGCCAATGCCGTCACCCTCACCTACCGTTAAGTTATCTGTTGAGCCACCAGAATGCGCTGTCGATAAGCCAATCTCAATACCATCATCATCGGTGATCACTAAATCAGCGGTCGCATCCGTGATGGTTGCATTGGTTGGATTGGATAGGGTTAAGGTCGCTGTCTCATTATCCTCGTTATCGGCATCGTTGGTCACAGGAACTTCAATGGTCCCGGTTGTGGCTCCTGCTAAAACTGTTAATGTGCCGTTAGTTGTAGTGTAATCGGTTCCATCTGTGGCAGTGCCTGACCCTGTGGCGTACTCCACCGTCACATCACTGGCTGATGCTTCAGAGAGAGTCACCGTGAAGGTCGCTGTGCCTGCATTCTCGTCGACACTTTGATCAGCAATGGTTAATAAAACATCATCGACATTGGTGATTTCTAAGTCAGCGGTTGTGGTGTCACCAACTATCGTTCCATTGGTTGGGCTACTCAAGGTCAGTGTGGCCGTTTCTGTTGACTCCAACTCGGTATCCGTTAAGATCGGCACACTAATCGTTCCAGATGTTTCTCCCGCACTAATGGTCAAGGTGGCTGATTGTGCGGTGTAATCTCCATTTTCTGTGGTGGTGCCGTCACTCGTCACATAAACGACAGTCACGTCCTCTGCCGGCGTGCGATCGAGGGTGACTGTAAAGGTCGCAGACCCATCTGTTTCTGAGACCGTCTTATTGCCGACAAAAGAGATAATCGGATCATCATCGTCGGTGATCACCAAGTCCGCTGTAGCCGAGTCACCAGCTATGGTGGCATTGGTTGCGCCGTTGATGGTTAGGGTCGCAGTCTCCGCTAACTCATCAGTAGTATCCAGCAGTATGGGAACCTGAATGGTACCTGTACTCGCTCCAGCACTGATGGTCAGCGTGCCAGTGGATGTGGTGTAGTCACTGGTCGCAGTGGCTGGATTTGATGATCCATCCGCAGTGGAATAAGTAATCGTGACATCCTCTGCCGCCGTTTGATCTAGCGTCACCGTAAATGTGCCGGTGTTATCCGACTCGCCCACGGTCAGATTGCCAATCGTTGCCACCGGCTGATCATTGTCTGTGATGACCAAATCAGCTGTGGTCGTGTCACCACTAATGGTCGCATTACTTGGGGATACCAACGTCAGTGTCGCGGTCTCGCTCACTTCATCGGTAGTATCATCTGTAACAGGTATTTTAATGGTCCCGGTGCTTAAGCCTGCGGAAATGGTCATGGTCTGAGTAGCGGCCGTGTAGTCTGAACCGGCCGTGGCTCCATCAGATGCACCGTTGCTGGTCATATAAATCACGGTCACATCGTTGGCAGCCTCTTGATCCAGAGTGACCGTAAAGGTGGCTGTTCCATCTCCCTCGGCTGCGGTTGCATTAGCCACTGTAATTGCTGGAACATCATCGTCGGTGATGACCAAATCAGCCGTGGTGGTATCGCCAGCAATGGTGGCATTGTTGGCTGAGGCCAGGGTTAATGTCGCTGTCTCAGTTACCTCGTCGACACTATCTAACATGATGGGCACCTTGATTATGCCTGAACTGTCCCCGGCAGAGATCGTGAGGGTATTTGTGACGGCAGCGTAATCACTGCCCGCATTAGCACCATTCGATGACCCATCGCTGGATGTGTAGACCACTGTGACATCCTCCGCCGCAGCCTGGTCTAAGGTCACGGTAAAGGTTCCTGTAAAGTCGGATTCTCCAACCGTTTGATTGGCAATTGTAATGACAGGGCTGTCGTTATCCGTGATGACCATATCTGCGGCACTATCTGATATGCTCGCATTGGTCGCGCTACTTAAATTTAGTGTGGCTGTCTGTGCCACCTCGTCAACGGCATCATCGGTAATCGGGATCTCAATGGTTCCACTAGATAAACCTGCAGCAATGGTAAGTGTTCCTGTGGTGGCGGTATAGTCATCGCCATCCGCGCTACCGTTGGTTGTTGTATAAACCACGGTCACCTCTTCCGCAGCGGCCTGGTCAAGCGTGGCGGTAAAGGTCGCTGTCCCATCTGTCTCCGAGGCTGTTGAATTAGCAATAGAAATTTGTGGCTCATCGTCATCGGTGATGACTAGGTCAGCCGTTGCGGTGTCTCCAACAATCGTCGCACTCGTGGCATTAGATAATGTCACGGTGGCTGTCTCATCCACTTCATCCGTGCTGTCCAGGATAATTGGGACGGTGATTGTGCCAGAACTCTCTCCGGCAGAAATGGTGACCGTCCCGGTGAAGCCAGTATAGTCAGAACCTGCAGTCGCACCATTCGATAACCCATCACTGGAGGTATAAACGACAGTGACATCATTCGCCGCAGCCTGATCTAAGGTCACAGTAAAAGTGGCTGTATTGTCTGATTCGGTTGCAGTGATGTTGGTAATAGATACCACTGGTTCATCATCATCGGTGATGACCAAGTCCCCGGTACTATTGGTAAAGGAACCGTTGGATGCATTACTTAAAGTGAGGGTTGCGGTTTCTGTCACCTCGTCGGTACTGTCATCAGTGATTGGGACGGTAATGGTTGCGGTCGTCTCCCCCGCAGTAATGGTTGCTGTTCCCGAAGTCGCGGTAAAGTCTGTGCCACTTTGTGCTCCATTGGATGCGCCTGTGCTCAAAGCATATTCGACCGTGGTATCGGTTGTGACTGATTCAGACAAGGTAATGGTAAAGCTTGCTGTCCCATCACCCTCAGCCACGGTTTGATTAGTAAAGCTGAGATATGGGTTGGAGTCGGTTAGAACCAGATCGGCTGATGAATCTGAGATGGTTGCATTGGTCACATCACTTAAGGTGAGCGTCGCTGTTTCTGTGGTCTCATCTAAGATATCGGTCGCCACATCTACGGTGATTGTGCCAGACGACTCCCCTGCCGAAATCGTCAGTGTTCCGGTCGTGCCTGTGTAGTCTGTGCCATCGACCGCCCCGTTGGTTGTTCCGGTACTGGTGGTATATACCACTGTGACATCCTCGGTCGAGGTGGTGCTCATCGTGACCGTAAAGGTCGCGGTGCCATCGGCCTCAGCCACAGTGGTGTCAGCAATGGTGAGATTATAATCGTCATCATCAGTTATCACTAAGTCTGCTGTGGTGCTATCCCCATCGATGGTGGCACTTACTGCGCTATTAAGTGTGATTGTGGCTGTTTCAGTCGACTCATCAGAGACATCATCCGTGATAGGAATTGCAATTTCGCCGGTGGTTGCCCCCGCAGTAATGGTCAAGGTGCCTGTGGTGGCTGTATAATCACTGGCGGACGAAGCCCCATTGGATGAGCCATTTGCAGTTTGATAGACCACGGTGACATCATTCGCTGCTGCCTGGTCTAAGGTCACAGTAAAGGTCGCTGATCCGGCAGACTCGGTTACCGTTGAGTTGGCGACTGTTACGACCGGCGTGTCATCGTCATTAATCACAAAATCTGCGGTGGTGGTATCGCCGTCAATGGTCGCGCTAGTAGCTGATGACAGGGTCAAGGTTGCTGTCTCATCCACCTCATCCGTAGAATCTAAAATCACGGGCACTTCAATCTCACCCGAGGTCGCACCAGCGGTAATGGTCAGCGTGCCTGTCACCGCCGTATAGTCTGTTCCATCGATTGCTCCATTCGATGATCCGTCCGCGATGTTGTAGACCACGGTGACATCGGAAGCCGCTGCCTTATCCAGAGTAACAGTAAATGTTCCGGTGCTGTTGCCCTCACTCACCGTTTCATTGGCAATGGTCAGGGTGGGTTCATCATCATCGATGATAACCAGTTCAGCGTACGTCGAGTCATCTTCAATTACTGCGTTGTTAGGTGAAGTCAGAGTCAAAGTTGCCGTCTCGGTCTGTTCATTCTCAGTGTCGGTCAAGACTGGCACTTCAATGGTGCCTGTTTCCACTCCTGCCGAGATGGTTAAGGTGCCTGTGGTGGCAGTAAAGTCTGCATTTTGTGCTGCCGTGCCTGAGCTAGAAGCATATACCACGGTGACATCTTCAGCAGGGGCGGCATCCAATGAAACAGTAAAGGTTGCTGTGCCATCGGATTCATTCAGGGTAACGTTTTCCATGCTGACAAAAGGATCGTCATCGTCTTTGATTACAAGATCGGCCGTCTGATCCACAAATGTCCCATTAGATGGATTACTTAATGTCAGTGTGGCGGTCTCGTTTGGCTCGTCCGTGACGTCAACTGAAATAGGAACTTCAATTACCCCGGTGGTTTCCCCGCCAGTTATGGTTAAGGTTCCTGTGGTACCAGTGTAATCCGTGCCGTCCGTTGCTCCATTGGAGGAACCTGTACTGGTCGCGTATTCAATCGTGACGTCACTGACCGTGGTCTGGTCCAAGGTCACGGTGAAAGTCGCCGTCCCATCAGTCTCGCCCACTGTCTGGTTGGACATACTAATAAATGGATCACCATCAACAATCACCAAATCAGCGGTGGTGGTATCGCCTGTAATCGTCGCATTGGCGGCATTATTTAAAGTAAGCGTGGCTGTTTCATCTGCAGTCTCATCTTCGTCGGTATAAATTGGCACCTCAATCGTGCCACTAGATGCTCCCGAGCTTATCGTCAGTGTACCCGTTGCTCCTGCATAATCGGTTCCATCCGTGGCGTTACTTCCTGAAGTTCCAGTCGCTGTGGCATATTCAACAGTAACTTCATCCATTGCCTCCGAACTTAAGTTCACGGTGAAGGTTGCCGTCGCTGCATCCCCAAGTAACTCAGTTACAGTTGTATTCGCAATAGTTACGATCGGGTCATCGTCATCGGTAATTACTAAATCTGCAGCAGTCTGCGATAAGGTCCCGTTGGTCGCACTCGCTAGGGTTAAGGTCGCTGTTTCGGTAAATTCTGGATCTGTATCCGTAGTAATTGGTACTTCAATCGTTGCCTCTGTACTGCCTGATGTGACGGTCGCTGTCCCGGTCGCCCCAGTATAATCTGTCCCATCCGTAGCTCCATTTGATGCTCCCGTTCCGGTGGAGTAGACAACCGAAACATCCTCTGAGATGGACTCACTTAAAGTAATTGTGAATGTAGCTGTTCCTCCCGATTCACTGATAGTTTGATTCGCAACAG
>ENA-OUOG01002588-OUOG01002588.1-marine-metagenome-genome-assembly--contig:-NODE-2588-length-18475-cov-4.206109_pt1 | contig 18475 bp, 23 predicted proteins | sample MGYA00248635_ERZ508505 | MGnify/ENA primary metagenome ERZ508505 (study PRJEB26176, sample SAMN06267871) | marine metagenome | isolation source: Saanich Inlet, British Columbia, Canada | place: Pacific...
ATTCAGACAAAGTAAAGAAATCAAAGAAGGTATTAGAGGCTATTAAGGCATTAGGTAAGGATGAGTCCGTAAGGGTTATCTATGGTACTACCTATGATAATAATCCTCAGGTGTTAAAGATCAATTGTTCTATATATGGGGATGGAGAACCATGCTATAGTATATATAAGGATAATGGCTGGGGACTTAGTGGTATGAATATAGATTCTTTGACTAATACTCAGGCTAAGGCTTATACTTACGATATGATGTCTCAGCGTACTTCTTATAACTTCCCATTATATGAGATGGAGTTAGTTCCGGAAGAGGTTAATCCATTAGAGGACCTACCAGGCTATATAGGTACAGAGAAAGGAGAGACGGTATAAGGGTTACCTATGGTGGTTATTTATACTGAGTATATATAAGAGAATAAGTTGCCTATATGAATAATAGTTCGTATATTGGCTATGTAATAATTAATAAAGGTTATGCACGATAAAGATTTAAAAGTACATCCAGATAACTTTACAAAGTATACAGTAGGAGATAAGGTAACATATAATGGAAAAGAGGCCGTTATATTAGATATAAAACCTTTCATTAATCCTTGGAGTCAAACTTATACTTCAGATACTATTACCATAAAGTATAAAGATATAAATGGTAATTGGAGAAAAAAAGATAAAAGAACAGCACAAGATTTAAAATAAAACAAATAAAGGTTATGGTATTACAGGATTTAAGAGTAGGTAATAAATTCCAGATGGATGGTTTAACAGTCAGCGGTGAGAAGACATTACCGCTATGTGAATTAATAGGTTACAATGGTATGAATAAATACATTGTTGAGTCTGATGGCTGTAGGATATTATTAGATGGTGATAGTAAAGTATATAATGTAGTAAATGAATAAAGGTTATGACAAACAAATACACCTATGGGTACCAACCAAAGATCAACTTCTGGAATGATAGATATGATCAAGCAAAGAGTGACAATGATCTAAGTACAATGGAATATTGTCTAGATAAGGTAGCTTACTTTATTAAACGTCAAAGAGAGTTATGTACATAGTAGGACTATACGAAGCAAGAGACATTTACCAAGTATGTGCTGAGAATGATGATGTTCTTTATCAGGGTAGTAAGGTTGAATGTATGTTATATAAAGAGATAAAAGAAGAATAATATGAACGGTATAATTAAAACAGTAGTAAGATCTATATATAGTAATTGGGACTCTATTATGTCCTTCCTATTCATTGGAGCTATCTTCTATATGTTCTACTTCTCTCTATGGATATTTTGTCCATGCTAGAGTTGGTAGAGTAAGAAATAGTCTGTATAGAGATCCTTCCGGAAACTTCCTAAGGCGGCCATCCACTTGCCTGTATGCGGATATCAAGGTGAGATAACAGTGACAGTATAGTTCCCTAAGTGGTTGGTAGTCTGCATTTTTCTGCCATACCTATCTGCATAATTCTGATGATTTTTCGATATATAGGTAATATATATTTATATATTGTTATGGATCACCCTTTTGCTTGCTTACCCTATCTCTAAAAACTATATATAGAACCAATAACATCGACCATACAATCGTAGCTATTAGTGTAAATGTATTATGAAGTATAATATAATATGCTATAAACGTAGATATAACACCTATTATTATCCATACTATAAGTTTAATTACATTATCTGGCATTTATGTGTTTATTGTCTTTACTCTATTATATGCTTCGTAGTAAGCATCTATGAGTCTCATATTAGGACTTTCTTCCTTCAACTTAGCTACTTCTATGAACAATTTCTCCCTTAGTCCATGTTCGTGTGCGTGGTATACGATATCTTCTATACTCGACATAGGTTATTAGATCTTACTATATAAACAATATAAGAACCTTTTTAGTATTTTACAACTAATATCTAAAAAAAAATTTTTCAAAATTTTCTCTATATAGGGAATTTAAATAGCACAGTAGGTTAGTATATGTTATTTTACTATATTTATGTGTATATGCAACCATTAGATAAAAATACATTATTTGCTATCTTCGATCAAGGAGATGAAGAGGTATACCAAGAGCATGAAGTTACAGGAGTAATGAATAACCCATATGTTCTTATAGGTATGGTAGTTAGAGGTATGGAGAATTTTCACCTTATGGACATAATGTACAAAAGAAGTTATCCAGACCAGTACGCAGAAGTTAGAGAAACTATAAAAGTAAAATATATGTCTAAACTAGTTAGTTATCTAGAAAGGTTGGATATAACTAAATTTGAAACAGTATATAGTATAGGGGATTCCTTTGATACCGAATCTGTTATGACAGCTTTAAATACTCTTATAAAATATTTTGAGAGGATAGAATACTATGAAAAATGTGCTATCATAAAAAGATACATGGATTTACTTATACCCCAGAAAACATTAGTTGAGTAGAATGACAGTAGATGATTTAATTAATATTGGTTTTGTAAAGCATTACATTAATGAAAATGATTACTATTACTTATACTATTTTACTTATTACGATGAAGGTGATACTATAATCCTATTTACTCCTCCATATAGTAAAGTAAAAGATGGTAATTGGACAGTGAAGACTAGCTGTTCGAAGGTATTCAAGACAACATCCGAGATTAGAAGTTATATCTCCCAGACACTTCAAGATTTATATCCAGATGCATACTAAACCTATTAAATAAAGATACTTAAATAGTTGCCTAACTGACTTATTTTTCTTATCTTTAAGTATAAATAAAAAGGTTATATTATGAGTCCAAGACAAGAGTACTTCGCACAACAAGAGTTTAGTAGATTTGAAGAGATTATGAATACGAAGGAATACCTTTCGCAAGAAGAGTATGATTTCTGTTTTTCGTATGATAAAGATATTAGAGATGATGTCTCGTATATCGGTAGTTATAGTAGTAGAGGTGCTTACTTAAACCTAAGGGTTTATAGTGAGTATGACTATGATAAGCGTCAATATGAAATGGAAGCAGCATAGATATGGGAATAAAGAGATTAACACAAGAAGAGGCTCAAGGTCTAATCAAAGTCTCTGATGATTATACCAATGCAGATGTATACGGGTTTACTTTAACACCCAGTACCGGTACGCAGTACCCTGCTGAAGATGGTTGGGAATCAGTAACATACTACACACAAAGACCTATTAAGTTTAAAGCACCTAAAGGTAGCACAAACAACCAGTGGATATATGTACTTACTAATGAGTCTATGCCGGGTATATGTAAGATTGGCTTTACTAAGAATAAACCCTCTGATAGAGCTAAACAAATCAATAGCGCTACCGGGGTACCGATCGACTTTACTGTTGAGTATACCTACCCATGCTTCAACGCCCATGATCTAGAACAAGAGATACACCACTACCTTCAAGAGGAAGGCTTTAGGGTAAATAATAAGAAGGAGTTTTTCAATGTTACTGTAGAACAGGCTAAGGCTGTAATAAATAAAATAGGTAAACCATACGTAATCACCGAAGATGAAAGCAATTAGAAGAGATACACGGTTAGTTTTATCAAATAACCCTACCGGATTACTTATAAAAATACTTGCTCCTAAACTTATCAAGAAAATCGCGGGACAACTCGCGCGTTTGCGCGCGGCAGCGTTGCTGTTAATTGTACTAACCCTTTCTTCTTGTGAAAGAGAACCTGTCGCACCCCCTTGCATGTTTGGTGATTGTAATGCTTATATAGAATCAACCTTCTATAGGGATAGTAATGGTTATTACCATGCAGAACTAGATTGGACGAGTGATTACTACCCTTACTTTACGGTAGATGTGGTAGCAGATCAAACATCTCCTCAATATCACTACAATAATGTACCTGTAGTTAGAGCTCAATTTGATACCGATTCGTATTTTGTATTGGAGGATTCAATTGCGTTTACTATTAACCTGTATCAACCGTGGTTAGGGTTATGGACTTATGGTGGAACACCTATTCCCTATGAAAATACTACTATTTACCTAGATCAATTCGAAGGTACTATAGTTCCAGTGGTACAAAACACAGAGATATTCTTTTCGGAACAGGAAGATGGTGAGTTTACCACAAGACGTACAGTTGGCCCCTTTCCTCCTAGTATGATAGGTGATACCATCAGTATTTTTATGAAAGTTAAGTGGGATATCGGTGAAAATCTAACAAAAGATGGATTTGTTGAAAAATTTATCATTGAATAGTTGATATTCCAAATTTTTTTCTATATCTTCAATATATTATTAAAATAATAAGATATAAATAAAATATTTTTAAATAAATAAATTATAATAATTAAAATAAATATATACTTATATAAATATATATAAATATTAACTAAAAAAAGGTTATTCTATGTTACAAGCAGAACAAATACAAAAAAATTATACTAAACATATAAAAATTATAGATCACTACCTAACTGAACGTAAGGAATCGGTTAAATCTATGATTAAACATATGGAAGATATGTATATTATGGCTCCTGCTAGTGGTAAGACATGGTACCATAATGCATTTCCTGGGGGATATGTAGATCATGTTAATAGAGTTGTGGAGTTTGCTATAAAACAAATGAAGATATACGCTGAAATGGGAGGAGAAGTTGATTTTACTGAAGAAGAGCTTGTCTTTGCTGCATTATTCCATGATTTAGGTAAAATGGGTGATGGAGATAGACCAAACTATATTCCTCAGACTGATAAATGGCGTCAAGATAAACTATCAGAGATGTATACCTACAATCCAGATCTTGATTTTATGCTAATCCCAGACCGTTCATTGTTTATTTTACAGAAGTTTGGTATCAAAGTGAGTCAAAAAGAGTTTTTAGCTATTAGATGTCACGATGGAGTGTTTGATGATGCTAATAAAGCTTACTTCTTCAGTCATGTTGAGTCATCTAGACAGAAAACATCGATCATCTCAATATTACATACTGCAGACTTCTTAGCCTCTAAGGTAGAGTATGATATATGGAAAAGAAATGGCGGTAATTCCGCACCAAAGAATAAAAAAACTAATACTTCTACAGGAAAAGTCGTAAAATCTTCAGAAGGTCTTAATAATATACTAAAAAATCTATAAAATATGTTGGTTACTATCATAATTCTTTCTATCTTTACAGTAGTACTGCTAATTGCAATACGAAATTCATTAGTAAAAATTGAGAAGTATGAGGATATTACCTTGGATCAAACCAAGTATCTTCAAAACATTTCTCTTATAATAAGTGAGTCACAAAAACACCTCAAAAGCCTTGATGAAAAAGGAGTATTTCAATCGGATGATGAGGTCGGTTATTTTTTTGAACAAATGAAAGAAGTACAAAAAGAGCTAGACCGATATATGCTCCCAGAAAACTATGGCAAGAAAGAGAAGCAAAGCTAATTACTTTACAAAAGAAACAGAAGATTATATAGTTCTATACAATACATCAGAAGATCAAGAGTACAGAAATAAAATTTTTACAAATCATATATACCTTCCTTTCTACAAACTAGCAGAAAATATAATTCATACATTTAAATTCTACCATACAGATGTAGAACAGATAGAAGATCTCAAACATGAGATTGTTTCTGTTTTATTAGAGGAGAAGATAAGTAAGTTTGACCCTACTAATGGAGCAAAAGCTTACTCATATTTTGGTACTATTGTCAAAAGGTGGTTAATTAATTATACAAATAAAAACTATAAAAAACTAAAGCAAGTAGGTTCTTTCGATGAAATGGAAGAATCGTACCTACCTGGTGAATATTATAGAGAAGGATTCGAAATTAAATTAAGTAACTTTGTTGATGATTGGGTAACTGAAATGTACAGTAAAATCGATACCCTCTTTACTAAACCTAATGAATTAAAAATTGCTGACGCAGTACTAACTATCTTTAAAACTAGAAATGATATAGAGATCTTTAAGAAAAAAGCTTTGTATATCTATATTAGAGAAATGACTGATTGTGAAACTCCTCACTTAACTAGAGTGATTTCTAAGTTAAAGACTCTCTTTTACGATAAGTACCAACGTAAATATGACTTAGGACACTTCGATATAAATTCTAATTAAGATATTTATATAAAAATACAACGATGGCATTAGATAAAGTAATTTTTAAGGATAAAACTCTATCTGATATTTTTGGAGAGATACACGAAAATCAACACACTACTAAAAGTCAGATAAAGTCCCTTATAGGAGAATTGAAACCCCTTATAGAAAACATTGGAGACGCTACTCTTATTGTCCCTATGATAAAGGAATATATGGAGATAGGAGTTAAGAACGATGAAGCACTAATTAAGATGGCAGCTATTATTCAACGCATAGAATCAGCTCAAGCTAAAGGTAGCGATGGAGAGATGTGGGACCCTTCCGAACTTGCTAGTCTATTAGAAAACAGTGAAGAAGTAAAATCCGAAGTAGAACAAATAAAAGAGAGAGACGAAGAATAATGGTTGATTTCAACTCAGGTTTAGATAAATTTTTAGTAGGTACTAATAATAGTACCCCTTTTATTACTCAGATTATTCCCGTAAGAGTTGTTGATATCATATTAGACGATACACATGAAGAATGGGAAAAGTATGGTCAAATGGAGGCTTTAGGAGCTATTAAGTATAGAGTAATAGGTGAATACCAAGATGAAAGTGATCCTACTTTACTAGATGTAGCCTACCCAATAAGTACAAACATAAAAAACTTCCCTTTACTGAATGAGATAGTATTAATAACATCAGCACCAGCATTAGATAGAGATGGCTCTAACGTTAATAATACAAGACCATATTACACTACAATAGTTAATATTTGGAATAACCCTCATGTTAACCCCTTCCCTGACACTAAACAAGGTTTAGAAGATTTAGGTTATAATTTCGAAGATAAATCTAACGTAGGTCCTTTACAGCCTTTTCAAGGAGACTTAATAATAGAAGGTAGACAAGGGCAAACAGTCAGATTTACAGGAGTAGATCACGATAAAATGTTTGTTGAAAACAACGATCAAAAAGCTATTACTATAATCAGTAACGGGAAGGTAGGAGCATCTCCTAATGCTACAGTTGTAGAGAATATAGATGACGACCCAGCTTCAATATACATGGTTGAAGATCATATAGTTGAACTTACTCAAGCTAACGAAAAAAGAGATGCATGGAGTTCTGAACCTGATAAAGCAGATACTTATCAAGGCTCTCAAGTAATAATTAATGCAGGTAGATTATTTTTCAACGCCAAAGAAGAAAGCATATTACTGTCAGGGACTGAAGCTATAGGAGGTAACGCTAAAACTATCAGCTGGGACGGAGAAGATTATGTTGCAGTAGATGCTACTAAAGTATACTTAGGAACTGAAGCTTTCGGAGAGAGAGAACCTGTATTACTAGGCGCAACTACCCAAGCATGGATGAAAGAATTAGTAAATGAATTAGAAAGACTAGGTAAAGCCCTAGCCGCTGTAGTACCAGCTGGATCATCTGCTGGAGGATTATCACAGATTAAATCTCACGGAGCCTCAATGGGCGCACCGTTAGGTCAGATTAAGAAAGCAATAGATGATTTAGACTCACTTAAAGTATTTACAGAGTAATATGCCATACGAAGTATTTAAACCGCCAATGATACAAGAAGCTATAGCAAGCACTATAGGTAAATCTTCTGGTATCGCAGTCTCAAAAGGAATAACAGTAGTTACTGCTGCTACAAATAAAATGAGAGCTAAAGGATGTCTACCGCCTGCTGAACTTGCTAAGGTATCTAGTCAAGTAGGACAGTTAAGCGCTCTAAGCGGTACCTTATCTGGACAACTCGCTATATTCAAAGCTTTACCTATAGGATTAAAAGCTCCTGTAGCCGGTATAAGAGCAGCAGTTAAGACTATATTAAGTATTGCAATACCACAAGCATTTCCCCACGTCTATGTCGGGCCACCAGGTCTTCCTGTTTCAGTTACACTAAAGTTTTACGACTTATGTAATATGTTAAAGGAAATGGCTGCGTCATTTGAACTAACTGCTAATGCAATAGAAAGTACAGTAGGCTCATCAGAAGGAACTATTCAAGAAATATCTAGACAGATTAAGGCATTGCAAGCTCCTATCAAAGCTTGTAAAGTAAACCAAGCTATAAAGAGTAATTTAACAATTGAACAAGCAGCTGTACTAGGACTAATAGATTCAAATGGAGATTTAATAACTGAAACTCTAGGATCTAAAGTACTAGAAAAAGCAAATACTAGACCAGCATCAGAACAGTTAAAACTTGATCTATCAAACACTCTAGGTATAGCAGTGGTTATGAAAGGTACTAGTACTATAGCTGGAGTATTTAGTATGTTGAAGAACCCTATCGCTGCCGGCGTATCTAAAGGAGATGCATATAGATTACTCCCGCCCGGTACTTTTAAATCAGAGACAGGAGAATCCATAGATATAACAGGTAATCAGTTCGCTGTATTTATTAGTAAAGATAAAGATTTAGATCCTAATAGTAACACCACTTTATCAGATGCAAACAGTAACACCACTTTATCAGATGCAAACAGTAACACCACTTTATCTGATCTTAATAGTAATAACACTTTATTAGATGCAAACGGTAATACTGCTTTAACTGTAAAGTTAGTATCGCCTACCTCTTTAAAACCTGGCGGTATTACTGGCGCTAGCCAAGCGTTAGCTGAACTAAATTCTGCACTTACTAATATCTCAGATAAATTAGTATTTGCAGGAGATGCTTTAGCAAACGATGTAGGAGTATCTGTAGAAGTATTAGAAACCTTAAAGAGAGATTTAGAAGATATATCATCTGGTATAGTAACTAAAAAAGATGAAGAATTACTAAACTCAGATCTCACATATAGAGGATATTTATTAAAAATAATAAGAGACCCTGCCTCTCCAAAACTAGCACCAAGGCATTTTGCCGTAGCTATTAAAGATGGAAAACAGGAATTAAAAGGACCTTCTTCATTTAGTTCTTCGAAAGAAGTACTTTTAGATGAAATAAAGTTCAGAATAGACAATCAACTTTCTTAATTAAACTATTTATATATATGAAACTCGATCAACTCAGGAATATTATTAGAGAAGAAGTACGGGCAGCTGTTAAGGAGGAGTTACAAGACGTAATGAACGAGGCAGTACGTTATGCATCTCAACCTACTCCTAAAATACAGAAGTCCAACGAATATAAACCAGTAGTTCAAAAAGATTTAAAAAGATCTTGGTCTACAGGTAAAATGAATACAGGGACAGTACCTTTAGAGGAAATGTTAAATATGACAGCGAATCAAATGTCATCTGAAGAATTTAAAAATATTACTAACTCTCAACCGCCAACAGCTCCTAATCTTGCATCCTCTATGGCTAGCAATATGGGAATGACAGGACCACAACCAGGATTAGATATTTCTAAACTAGACTTTGTCTCTAAAGCTAAATCAGTTCTTGATGCATCATACCAAAAAGATAAAAATAGATTAGGATAAAATGGCATTTGAAGTTAAACAGATAGACCCATTAGATTTACAGCCCCGCAAAGCTGTAGGAATAGAGATACCTTTCTCGAATAAAAGCGTGTTTAAGTCTAACTTTCAAACTAAAGATTCAATAAAAACTAGTTTAATAAATTACCTTTTAACTAATAAAGGTGAAAGATACTTAAACCCATCTTTTGGCTCTACTTTAAGAGAAAAGCTTTTTGAGAATATTAATAGTGATTTAGAAGGAGAAATTCAAAGCTTAGTAAAAAATGCTTTAGAGGTATATTTCCCCAGAGTTAAGGCTAACAAAATATTAATAGAATCTGATACAGATAACAACCTTATAAAATTTTACCTGTCATACAGTATTGCTAATTCTAATATCACAGATGAACTTTTAATTAATATAGCACAGTAATGGCAGAGACTAGAGACATAAAATATATCAATAGGAATTTTGATGATTTTAAATCACAATTAATAGAATATGCAAAAGCATATTTTCCTGATGCTTATAATGATTTCGGACCATCTACTCCTGGAATGATGTTTATAGAGATGGCTGCGTATGTAGGAGATGTATTATCTTTCTACCAAGACAACCAACTACAAGAAACATTCCTACAGCATGCTAAAAACCCTGCTAACTTATATGCGTTAGCATATATGATGGGGTATAAGCCAAAAGTTACAACTGTAGCACAAACTGAACTTGAAGTCACTCAATTAGTAGATGCAACAGGTATAGAATTTAAACCTGATTTAGACCAAGCTATTACCGTATCCGAAAATAGCACAGTAAAGTCAACTGCACAAGGACAGCAAGTATTTTTACTGGAAGATAAAGTAGATTTTAATTTTTCAAGTTCTTATGATCCTACAGAAATTACTGTAGCTACCCTGACAAATGACCAACCTTCTGAATACTTACTAAAAAAGAAAGTAGGAGCATATTCTGCAAAAATTAAAACCACAACAGAAACTTACACAACCTCAGATAAATTTGCTACCCTCACACTTACTGATGATAATATAGTAGGGGTATTAGATGTTACAGATAGTGATGGAAACATATGGTATGAAGTACCGTTTTTAGGTCAAGATACAATCTTTGTTGATGAAGTTAATACAAATCAAGATAAAGGACAAGCTCCTAATATTTTAAAACTTAAAAAAGTAGCTAGAAGATTTGTATCTAGGTTTACATCTAAAGGCGTTCTCCAGTTACAATTTGGAGCCGGAGTAAGTTCAGAAGATGATGTAGAATTTTTACCTAACCCTACTCTTGTTGGATACGGAACAGAACAAGGTACCAAAAGATTAGACTGGGCTTACGACCCATCTAACTTTTTATTTAGTAAATCCTACGGTTTAGCTCCCTCTAATACTACCTTAACTGTAAGGTACTTAATAGGAGGGGGAGTCTCTGCTAATGCTCCTGCTAATACCATTACAAGTATTGATGCAGTTAATACTATAGCCACAGATTCATCGAAAGTAGCTACACTAGCTTTCAATAACCCTCAACCAGCACTTGGAGGTAGAGATGGAGATACAGTTCAAGAAATAAGAGAAAACGCTTTAAGATCTTTTGCAGAACAGCAACGTACTGTAACTCTACAAGATTACACAATTAGATCACTATCACTACCAGCTAAGTTAGGTTCTATAGCTAAGGTATACGTTACTCAAGATAGCTCAACAAGAAGTACACAAACAGTATTAAGTGATAATAGACTTGCATTATCTCTTTATGTTCTAGCTTACGACTTTAATGGACATTTAGTTAATGCAAGTGAAACTTTAAAAAATAACCTTAAGACATACTTATCCCAATTTATGATGCTTACTGACGCAGTAGATATTAAAGATGCGTTTGTAGTAAACATTGGAGTTAAGTTTGAAATAGTTGCACTACCTAACTATCAGTCAAGAGATGTCTTATTAAGCTGTACTGAAAAGCTGAAAGAAGCTTTTTCTAGAGATAAATTAACTATTAATCAACCCATTAATATTTCTTCTTTATACACTATCTTAGACAGAGTTAAAGGAGTACAGACTGTGAAAAAGGTAGAGATAGTAAATAAAACAGGCCCAAGATATACACAGTATGGCTACGATGTTAATGGCGCAACAAGAGAAAATGTATTATATCCATCATTTGATCCTTGCTGCTTTGAAGTAAAATACCCTAATCAAGATATTGAAGGGAGAGTAACAACTTTATAAAATGGCAATATATAGAATATATCCTGAAAAAGACACAACCATCTGGTCTAAACCAACTGCAGCAGGGCAATACCCTAATGCCGGTAAAGATGAGATATTAGAAATTCGTTCATACCCTGATGACGATGGAATAGGCCGCTCAAGCCGGATACTAATTCAATTTAGTGATCGAGACTTAAATAGTGCATTACGCACAAAAGTATCCGGCCCCTATTCTGCTTCTATACATTTATATTTAGGTCACGCTTCAGAAATACCTAAATCATTTACTTTAAATGCTCATCCGATATCACAATCATGGGATAACGGCCTTGGTAAATTAGATGACTCTCCAGTAAACCTTACAGGGGTATCTTGGAGATATAGAACAGCAGGTGAAAATGATACTTGGAATAATCTAGGATGTGACTATAGTACAGGGGTATATGACGGTTCTAAAACATTTGATTTAACATCAGACTTAGATATAGACTTAGATATAACTTCTTTTATAGATGCTGTATCAAGCGGCTCTATAGATAATTACGGAACTGTAATTAAGTTACAAGACAGTTTAGAATATGAAACTACTTCATCTTGTAAATTACAGTATTTTGGAATAGACACCAATACAATTTTCCCTCCCTACCTTGAGTTTAAATGGGACGATTCTAACTACAGTAGTACGCTATCTGAACTTACAACAGATATAGCTACAATAACCATTAAAAACCATAAAGAGAAGTATGTCGACTCAGACGTTGTTAGATTTAGGATATCTGCTAGACCGAAATACCCTATCAGATCTTTTTCTACAGGTTCAATATACTTAACAGAATACAAACTACCGGAAAATACGTACTGGGCTATTAAAGATGAACATAGTAATGAAATGATAGTTGATTTTGATTCTAATTTTACTAAAGTAAGCGCTGATAATACAAGCAGCTACTTCGATTTCTATATGGATACTTTACAACCTGAAAGGTATTATAGAATTTTAATCAAAACTACTCTTAATGGTAGTAATGTAGTTATAGACAATAGAAACGTATTTAAGGTAGTAAGGAATGGCTAACGAAATCAAAATACAAAAAACAGTATATAAGAAAGACGACTACGGTAAAGTAGTAGATACATCTTTCAATAGTTTTGTTCAAAATGAAGAAACTAGTGATATAAAGACTGTAGATGATTTCTTTAAAGATTATGAAGAATTATATCTAGAAATACCTATAGAAGGAGATGAGAAATCCCATAGGTACCTCACTAGCAGAAGTGGAGAACTATTAGATATTCAAAATGTATTAACAGATATTCAACCTCTATTAGATGAAATTGCAGAATTAAGGCAACAGCTTTTAGAGGCAAATCAACAGATATTAGAAGCAAGATTAGAGAACGCTAACTTAATCGCAGACGCAAGCAGTGAATCAATATAAACACATAGTAACTAAAACAGACTCAACCGGGACTTCTTTGAATGAAAAAGATGCAATACTTGTTGGACCTTTTTCTGTTAACAACACATATGATTCTTCTAAAGATTTCATTGATTTACATATCTATACCTTAGACGGTGAACTATTAAAATCCCAACTAAACTATACAGGAGGTACTCAAGAATTAGGATCTGCTGGTGCAGGTAAATTAGGAGCAACTAACTTAGAAATAGAACCTCATAAAGACGCTATAGTTAACGGCTTCAACAACGGTGACATAAGGTTAGTATATAACTTTTTTACTGATTTACTTAAGTTGCGAAAAGTACCACCAAGGTACTACGTTGAAGAAATATCCGCCGATAGACTAGAAGTACGACTTCTCACCTTAGAGATTCCTGATAATGACTTAATAGAAAGAGTAAGATTAGTAAGAAATAGATTAGAAAATCAACCATACTTTTCAGACTTTAAACTTAATTTCGGCAAAAATATTATTGCTACCGGGATTAATATAAACACTTTAGAATATAAGAACGCCCAGTCGGTTATAGTAAAACTCTATAAACCACTTCCTGCTTCAGTATCTAAAAAAGATATATGTACTGTATTAGAAACAGTTTCTGATTCAGTATCCTTCGATGTACAGGTACAGGAGTTAGAACCAGAAGTTAAGGTACCGTTTTTAAAAGGTCCTAATTTCGAAATTGAACTAGAAAAAGACACCAGTAACCCAACCGAATTTTTAAATTTAGATGAATTATTTAGCTACCCAGTAACTAGTTCGTATTATCAACTGTATTCACTTTTTAATGAAAAAGGTGCACAAATTAGTATTGATCATACTGATTATAGTAATTTTATACATTTTAGTTCTGCAGAAGAAAGACTAAGGAACTTTAAATATAAGCTAGATTTAATAGACAGTTACCAAGATAGCATAAACACTATTAATTCAACTGGGTACACTAAACTAGGTAGTTCTGGAAGTAAAGATTACTATAGTAACCTTATTACAGGTATTGTAAGTAATTTTGACCATTACGATAGATTCCTTTACTATGAAAGTGGTTCTCATGCTTGGCCTAAAAGTAATAGTTCACCACCGTATACTAACATAGAGAGCGATATACCTGAAGCTACACAATGGTTTGAAAGACAGTTAATCTCAGCATCTAATTTTGATATAACAAATTACGATGTCTTAACAAACTCTATACCTACTTACCTAAGAGAAGATAGTGTTAACGAACCTCTTATTATGTTTATCCATATGCTTGGACAGCATTTTGATAATTTATGGATTTACTTCAAAGCTGTCTCTAGTAAGTACGATGCAGATAACAGATTAAATTTTGGAATATCTAAAGATTTAGTTAGAGAAGCAATAGAGAGTTTTGGAGTAAAAGTCTATAATAGTAATAGAAACTTAGAAAACCTCTTCTCAGCTTTTACCGGAGAAGGATATACATCAGGCAGTGAAGTAATAAATACCTACAGAACGATTACCTCAGGTAGCGGTTTAGAGTATTTACAACCGATGCCGGTTGATAACTATCAGAAAGAAATATACAAAAGAATCTATCATAATCTTCCTTTAATAAGTAAAGGTAAAGGTACTCATAGAGGATTGAGAGCACTTATTAATTGTTTTGGTATACCTGATGATATACTTACTATTAAACAGTTTGGAGGTACTGGAATAGATGGGTATAGACACTTCTCTATTCAACAAGCCGTAACTAGTTCTTTAGATAAAATTAGATTAGATAATACCGGTAGTTTAGTTTCCGGTAGTACTTTATCTCAACATGTCTCTATTATAGATAGAGTATATAAATACTCAGATGACACTCATACTGTTGAAGTAGGATTCGATATTTCTGATACTACAAACGACCTAATACAGACGAGAATAAGTAGCAGTTTTGATTACGATGATTACATAGGAGATCCAAGAGATAACTACGTAAGTAATTATAAACTTTTAGATGATTTAGCTGATAAGTTATTTACTGATGAGGAAAACAGAAGTATATATAACAATTCGGATGAGACTCCTTTCGAAGTTTATAGACAGACTGGTGATTTTATTAGACTAATTAAATTTTTTGATAATTCCATCTTTAGGATGGTGAAAGATTTTATACCTGCTCGTTCTAATGTTAATACTGGGGTAGTTATAAAACCTCATATCCTAAACAGGAGCAAGATTAAACAGGTACAAGTTAGCTATGAAAATAGTATATACACCGGTAGTATTGAAATATCACCTATAACAGCATCCCACGCTGGAGCATTTGATACCACACCACAATCACCGTATACAACAAACTATTCAGCAAGCTATGTGACACCTCTAGGTACTATCTCTAGAAATATTACAGATGAATCTCCTAAGTACACAGGAGAATTTAGCGGATCATTATTAATAGCTTCCGATGGAGAAATAACTAAACGTAATCCATTTAAATCTCAAGCACAGCCTACAACACAATTTAGTTTAAGAGCTTTCAATTTTTCACTACCTATTCCACTTGCTTGTGATATAGATTTAAGGATAACCAAACTAGGTGAATTTTTTAAATTTACACCTATAGGAGCTGGTTCAATTGCTACGATATACCCGGAAACTTCTGCTTACTCTACTAATACTATAAGCAGTTCTATTAACTATAATAACTATCAGTTCTTATCTGCTAATGGTAGACCTAACTACCCTTACTACTTTGAAGGATGGTATGATGGAGAAGATAAAAACTCAGCAACCCTAATTCAAACAGGTTCAACTATAACCATCTATGAAAACACTAATAGAGATATAGATCACTACTACGGACACTTTAGTACAGAGGCTGCTACTAGGGTATCGTACACTTTTAAAACTACGTTTACTCAATACAAAGAAGACGGTGAAACTCCCTCAGGACTTAACGGTCTTGATTCGATAAAATTACTTTACCCCGCATCTATACCTGCTACCGGTTTAATCAACTATATCCAAAACTGGGATGAATTTAGTAGCTTAACTGCAAAAGCTGAAGATGTATATAATAATTTCTTATTTATAGGATGGTATGATTCTGGTGATAATCTTTTAACTACTAGTAAAACCTTGACAATTAATGAAGGTAGTTATGGAGATGAAAGAACATTTTTTGCAAAATTCGATAACGTATACTCATGACAGAATTAGAATTTAAAAATACTGACCCTATAAATTATGGATCTGGAAATATTAACCTACTATACAGTAGTAGTATAGGCACAGGTTATTTTGAACTTCCTGCTAATTACTATGGTGTATCTGGAAGTTTTGACTATGATTCAGAATCGTTTGATTCCAACGGTAATAAAGTATACTTTAAATCAGGGTCATTTTTCCCTCCTTACCGTATACTAGGTTTGAATATACCTTTTAATAGTGCTAACGATGTAAGTTTAGAACAAACTTTATCTAACATTAATAAAGTAAAGTTTACTGTCGGAGGAGCACCCGTTACTGTTAAAGTAACTCAAATATCAAAAAACTCCGGATACTATTTTATCAGAGTCAAACCTAAAGATATTTTAACTTTCCCAAGTGATATTGACAGCTTCGGAACACCTACAGATTCTTCAGTTGAATTTATTTTTGACCCATACCTTGTTGATAAATTTAATAATAACGACTATAATGCACTCATAGGTAATGCTTCTACTAATGTAAGTACTACTATAGCACTAGAGGTAGATAGGTCTACCGACCCGATTAACCCGTCAAACTTAGACGCTATTATAGATAAAACAGCTAACCCAGCTCAGTTACAATATAGTAACTATACATTAACAGGCTGGACTAACGCTAGATACGAAGGAACAAAACTAGATAGCGGCTCTATTAAAGGTGATGATCCTGCAATAACACTTAAGAGTTTTAAAGGTTCCTTACATAAAGTTGATTCAGACGTTGATACAATATTAGCTAATGAAGCTGAAAATGAGAGTAACCTTAAAGATATATACTTTAGTGACACTAGGAGACCGACTGATTATTTAAGAATTGGAGAGGAATTACCATCTACTAAATCTTTTCCTATCGCTGTAAGATTTGATTATACGAAAAATCTACAATATACATCTTCCCTAGTTAATTACTCTGCAGAAGAACCCGTAAGAGTAGTTCTTTCATATCCAGGAGACTTTGTATATGGAGAACAAGGTAACAGATTTGTAAGGTTAGTTGAAACAAAAATATATGCTTCTGATAAAGGAACTGTATATACAACTGATGAATTTGGAAGAGTAGTACTTGAACAAACAACATCATACTCGTAAAACATATATATTAGATATTTATATTAAACATAATAATTTAAAATGGGATATTTAGACAATTCGATCGTAACAGTGGATGCGATCTTAACCAAAAAAGGTAGAGAGTTATTAGCTAGAGGGGATGGCTCTTTTAAGATTACTCAATTTGCATTAGCAGATGATGAAATCGACTACACTTTATACAATCCACAACATCCCTCTGGTTCTGCACTCTATGGAGAAGCTATCGAAAACATGCCGTTATTAGAAGCATTTCCAGATGAGACTCAAATTATGAAGTACAAACTTACTACGTTACCAAGAGGTACGTCTAAACTACCTATTTTAGATTTAGGTTTTTCTTCAATTACCCTAAAACAAGGAGCTTCACTAGCAGTTACCCCTCAAACACTTAACTACCTAGGAGCAACTACCATATTTGAAAATGAAGGATATACTGCAACTATAGCAGACACTAGAGTCTTAAATTCATTTACAGGTGTGGGTATAAACACTGAAGAAGCAGAAAGATTAAACACTACTCACGATAACCTTACAGGCTTAACAATTGACGACTTAGTAATAACAAAAGGCTATGCAGATCAAAGATATATTACATCGGGACTGCCTTTACGTGTAGCAGATGAACCAGCTGGAAAACTACAATATACTTGGACTATTGCACAATATGTTGATGATAGTATAGAGATTCTATCTCATTATAATGTAGCTCAATCGTTAATATCAGGCGGACACGGATTAGAAAGTGGTGCTAACGGTACAGCAATTAAATTTAATGCAGAAGACACTGACCCTAATAACTTAGTATCAGGAACAACCTATTACATAAGAGTTGTATCACCTACAAGATTATATTTATATACAGAATCAAATAAAGTATATTCAACTACAGATGTACAATCAGATGCTGATTCTTTTAAAATAAATCCATCAGGAACGATTGCCGCTGACGATAAACATACAATAGTAGATGCCGCATTAGATAATACACTAGCAGGTAACTTCTTATCTGATACTG
>ENA-OUOG01002589-OUOG01002589.1-marine-metagenome-genome-assembly--contig:-NODE-2589-length-18469-cov-3.511581_pt1 | contig 18469 bp, 18 predicted proteins | sample MGYA00248635_ERZ508505 | MGnify/ENA primary metagenome ERZ508505 (study PRJEB26176, sample SAMN06267871) | marine metagenome | isolation source: Saanich Inlet, British Columbia, Canada | place: Pacific...
GACGAAGAGACCAGTTTAAGCCCAGCAGATATCCTAAAAAACTATCAAAGCGGTTACAGCTATAAAATGGCTGGTAAGTCAAATGAACAAGGTAAATCCATTCAATACATTCGTCTAAAGCCGGTAAGTAGTGAAGACATCAAGGAAATCTTAATTGGTGTAAATATGTCTACCCTCTTATTAGATAACTATACGCAGTTTGGAACGAATGGTTCCAATAATGTTTTCAAAGTGAATACATACAAAACAAACTCTCCACTCTCTGAAAGCTTGTTTGATATTAATTCCGACGAATTCAAAGACTACTACCGATTGTAGACCACCTCATGACCAAGCTAGATCGCTACGTCTTAAAGAGTTTTATAAGGCCACTAATACCTACCCTTGGTATTATGGTCTTTTTCTTTTTGATGCAGATGGTTTGGAAATACATTGGAGACTTGGCAGGTAAAGGCATTGAGTGGTATGTATTGCTGGAGCTCATGATGTATTGGGCGGCAAGCGTCGTTCCATTTGCCTTGCCCGTAAGTGTGCTTTTCGCCTCCCTACTGACCTTTGGGAACTTTGGGGAGCACTATGAATTGGCAGCGATGAAAAGCTCGGGAATTAGCCTTTTTCGCGGCATTCGCTCTCTCGTTATTTTAAACGTACTCATCGCGATTGGCTCCTTCTACTTTTACAACAATGTCATTCCTGTGGCCAATTTAAAGGGTCAAAGCCTCCTAATCAATATCTCGAAAAGTAAACCCGCCTTTCATATTACTCCCGGGATCTTCTATCGTGGATTTGACGGGTACAGTATAAAAATTGGCGAGAAAAGTGGCGATGAGCAGCAAGTCCTTTCCGAAATCTACATCTACGACCACAAGGAAAATAAAAAGGGCAATCACAAGGTACTTACTGCTTCATCAGGCATCATGCGTACCATCGACAACGACAGGTATTTAGAAATAGAACTCCACGAAGGTGCCACCTACGAGGATATCGTCAAAAAAGACCGAAAGGACCGACTTAAAATGCCGTGGGCGCGCAGTGTTTTTGACACCGCATTCATCCGTTTCCCCATCAATGGTCTTAGCGAACAGGATTTATACAAGAACCGTCGCAGAGACTTCATGATGCTTAATATCAGTCAGCTGCGCAAAAAAGCGGATACACTCGCTGAACGTACGGCCAAAAGCGAGGCGAAATTCAAAAAGAACCTCAAAGGCAAATACAAATTTGATTACATCGATCCGACTACAGCTACAAACGACACTGCGCTTCGAGACAATCTGCTGAAAAATTTGGTCAGTGGAATGCGCTTAAGGGCTACTCAAAATGCCCTGCGTCTCTCAAAAAGCAATTTAGATTACCTGAAAACCATGCAACGCGAATTAGAATGGCGGGAAGAGCAATACATGCGTCATTGGATTGAATATTACAAGAAATTTGCATTGGGGGTTTCTGTTTTGATCATGTTTTTCATTGGAGCGCCTCTGGGTAGTATCATTCGCAAAGGAGGAATTGGCCTACCACTAGTAATATCTACCGTTGCTTTCTTGGTCTTTCACATTTTAAATACCACTTTTGAAAAAATGGGAAGAGAGATGCTCATGGATGTTCAATTGGCCATCTGGTTACCGTCTCTTATTCTCGCCCCTATCGCTTTTTGGCTGACCTATAGCGCTTCAACAGATACAGCTCTGCTGTCCGGAGAAGCATACAATAGGCTGGTATCAAAATTGACAAAACCTAAGAATGACAAAAGTCCTAATCCTCGCAAATAAAATCCCCTACCCCTCCAAGGACGGGAGCTCTATCGCCATGGCGCGAACCCTGGAATGTATTTTACAACTTCCGGACGTCGAAGTAACCTACGGCGCCATAAATACACTCAAGCACCGTAAGCATGTAGACGACTTCCCAAAGGACCTCAAAAGACAGATCGTGCTGAAGACTTTCGAGGAGGATACCTCGCCCAACCCTAGAACGGGTCTGATCAATCTGTTGCTCACAAACAAACCATATAACGCTACGCGATTCTTGGTCCATTCTATGCAGGAATGGCTCTACGGCTATGAAGACAACTATTTTGATGTCGTCATTATTGAAGGCGCTTTTATGGGCTATTATATGCCCATCGCCAAGGTAAAAGGGAAAAAAGTAGTGCTACGAACGCACAACCTCGAGCACATCATATGGGAACGTACCGCATTAAATGTCGGTGATCCTCTACGAAGGGCGTATCTGAAAATACAATCTAATAGACTTCGCAACTTTGAGGAACGCATCACCCAGCTCGCAGATAATATCTGGAGTATTTCACCGGTAGATGCGTTTTGGTTCAAAGCTTTAAATTCAAATACACACCACGTACCGGTAGCGGTGACTCCCGCCGAGCCGCTTTCAGAGGTCGTCCCGTTCAAATGCTTCCATCTAGGCGCATTGGATTGGAAACCGAACCTCATCGGTCTAGAGTGGTTCATTGCCAAAGTGTGGCCAAAAGTCTTATCGGCGCGACCAAATGCCGAATTTCACATTGCTGGAAACAACACTCCAGGACACATTAAAAGCGACCCTTCCAAGAACATTTTCGTCCATGGTCGAGTACCTAGTGCTGCTGCATTCGCCTCGTCTCACGGAATCTCAGTTATACCGCTACTGTCCGGCTCTGGCATACGCATCAAACTATTGGAAAATGGTCGAATGGGCATTCCTGTGATCAGTACTCGAATAGGTGCTGAAGGCGTTTATGATGAACACAATCCACTGATACCACTGAGCGACTTCCCTGCGGATTTCGCTAAGAAATTAATCGAGTTATTGGACGACACCGACAAAGCACTCAAGCTCGGCCAAGACGTTCGAACGGATATTTTAGAACGATTCGGCTTTGAGCGCGCTGTAAGTATGATCAAAGACGCATGGCCGGTTTAATCGCAACGTACATATTAGCTATTTCCGTTTTTGGAATCTTGGCGACCTACCTGTTCTATCCCCTATTACAGCTGATTAGAGGAGGCCGTGCAGCAGTGCATTCCCCGCAAAAAGAACTGCCCAAGGTTTCCGTTCTTTTTGCTGCCTATAACGAAGCGTCTATACTCGAGGAAAAACTAGCATCTATTCTAAATTCGGACTACCCCCATGCGCAACTAGAAATCATCGTCGGAAGCGACCAAAGCACGGATGAAACGGATGCGATTGTAGAGCGTTTTGGCACCCAATTTCCGTTCGTTCAACTGTTTCGAACGTCCGAACGTAGTGGAAAATCTGCCATTATGAACATACTAGCCTCTAAAGCGACCGGCGATATTCTCGTTTGTACCGATGCAAATATTCTGTTTCAAAAATCAACGCTCAAAGAACTCGTTGCCCCATTGTCCGAACAAAACGTAGCTGCGGTAGCGGGTGCACTTCATTACGCAGGCGCTGTGACCAATTCCACTTCGAAAAGTGAATCAAACTACCTCAGTCTCGAGAACAAAATCCGTAAAGCCGAAAGCAACACCTATGGATTCTGTCTAGGTATGGAAGGCGGTTTATACGCCATCCGTAAAGAAGCGTGGACCCCTATTCCTCCGAATACTTTTATGGAAGACTTCTTCCAAACCATGCGCATTGCTCTAAGCGGCAAACGCATAGTATTCAACGAAAGAGCCATCGGACTAGAAGACGTAAGCACTTCCATTCAAGAGGAATACAAACGTAAAATCCGAATATCTATCGGAAACTTTCAAAACCTCAAGCGCTTTCGAAAAGTGCTGCGCACTCCTTGGAAGCCTTTAGGTTTTGCATTTCTATTCCATAAAGTCTTAAGATGGCTCACCCCTGTACTTGCTATCGTAGCGTGTATTGCGAGTCTATGGACGCCTTACTGGCCGATCACTTGTAGCATCTTTATCCTCCTCCCGGTCACACAGTTCTTGTGGATCAAAGTATTTCCTCCAAATGCTTTAGCGTACTTTTGCATGATGAACCTCGGGTTACTGGTAGGGTTAATTAAATATTCAAAAGGTGTTAGATCCAGTGTCTGGCAACCGACCAAGAGAAAACAATATGAGTCTAAATAGAATCGAAGAAGCATTAGAAGATATCGCAGCGGGAAAGGTAGTGATCGTTGTAGACGACGAGGATCGCGAGAACGAAGGCGATTTTGTTGCTGCTGCCGAATGTGTTTCTCCCGAGATGATAAATTTCATGGCTACCGAAGGACGTGGACTCATCTGTACACCCATCTTGCCGCAACGCGCCACTGAGCTCGAGCTTCCTCCTATGGTATCCGATAATACGGATCCAAACAAAACCGCTTTTACCGTGAGTATAGACCGTTTAGGTGAGGGATGTACCACAGGTATTTCCGCATACGATCGCTACATGACCGTTAAGGCACTTGTCGACCCTACTATACAGCCCGCTGATCTCGCACGCCCTGGTCATATCTTTCCGCTTATTGCAAAAGAAGGTGGTGTTTTACGCCGTGTAGGGCATACCGAAGCAGCCGTGGATCTTGCTCGCCTAGCTGGACTTGCTCCAGCCGGTGTGATCGTTGAGATTATGAATGAAGACGGAACTATGGCGCGCTTACCGCAGCTGTTAGAGATTGCTAAAAAACACGATCTGAAGATCATTTCTATTGAAGACCTCGTGGCGTACCGCATGGCCAAAGAGAGTTTGATAGAGCTTGAAGAACGCATGGAGATTGAAACGCCATATGGTCAGTTCACCTTACATGCCTTTGAGCAAAAAACCAATCATCAGGTGCACCTCGCGCTTACCAAAGGTGCATGGAGTATTCAAGACACGGTTCCCGTTCGCATTCACAGTGCGGGTGTCGCTAATGACATCTTTCATCTGCTCACCAGCAATGACAGTTCAAAACTTCAACGGGCACTAAAAACCATTGCGGAACGTGGAAGTGGCGCAATCATCTACATGAATCAAGAACCGAACGGAACTACCCTACTTCACCGAATAAAAAACTTTAAACGGGCGGAAACTTCAGAAGGGGTTAGCTTCAATAAAGATGCTCGAGATTTTGGAATTGGTGCACAAATCATACACCACTTAGGCATTCGCAACATCGATCTGATCACTAACAATCCGATCAAACGCGTCGGAGTTAGCGGGTACGGACTGGAAATAAAAACCAATTCTGAACTGCTCTAATGTCTAACAATGCCGTACATATGTGCATGCGATTTTACCGCAACCAGAACGGAATCCCTCCGCTTTGGCGTATGCTCCTATTAACTGGCATCTCGGGGGCTTTAGAAACACTGCCCATCCTTTTGGCCCTGCCCCTTATTCGCAGTATTTACCTCGACCTCCCGTCAGTAAACCTGCAGGGCTTCACACTGAGCTTCACCATATATACAGTCGCTCTTGTAGGGCTCCTCATTATCCGCTTTGCAGTAGGTTCTTGGAGCCAATTTCAAAATGCAAAAGCACGAATCACATTACTCGATCGGATCAATACCATCCCCAAAGGAACCATCGACAAACCCGAACGCATCGCTTTGAACCAGTGCGTTCAAAGTATCAACTTTCTACTGAACGGCTGGGCACAGTTCATTCCAGGACTCTTTTTTGCGGGGTTGGGCGTATACTTCGCACCTACTTTTGGAGCAGTCACCCTAGCCATTCTTGCCCCTTGGATACTGGTAATACGCCGTATCAAATCTATCCAGGATAAAAAGCATCGTTTGGTACCTAAACTAGAGTCTGAATTAGACAAAAGCGATCGCAAACTCTGGCGCATCCGAAGAATCAGCGCCTCGCTGTGGGACAGCATTAATAAAAACTTAAGAGAGTTCGTAGTAATCTCAACACTTATTGTGTCTTTGTTTATCAATCATACGCTTTTCACTTCGAGCACTACAGTATCCATTATCGTAATTATCCTCTATTTGCGGGGTTTACAGCAAGTTTACACAGGATATATCATGAGTCAACAAATCGTTGCACTCAAAGAATCTTTATCACTCAAGCATACCGTTTTGTTAAAATAAACGGTCTTTTTTTCGCTATTTTTGTGCAACTAATAAAAAAGCTACCATGAAAAGCCCCCTTTTTGTGTTTGCTTTGAGTTCAGTACTCTTCAGTTGCCAGCCAGACACGGTCGGCGTTGATGACATTGACATCATTGCAAATCCCCTAATCGCAGTCCCGATTGGTGAGATCAACCTCACGATGGACAACCTCTTAACCCCTGACGACAGCCTCATTTATGACGACAACACCACCTATAAATTGGTGGTAGCACAGGATAGTGTATTTGGCATCAGTGTAAACGATCTGATCACCCTACCCGCACAATCTCCATCTACGAGCAGCATTTCTATGGGAACCATCGGAGTGGATAACGTTTCACTATCGAACGGGATCACTCTTGGAACTGTAGCGAACAGTGCAAATCTTACGGCTATTTCCGCCGCACACAACATGAATGCGCCGTTCCCTGCTATCGCAGAAACGAACTTAGGTGTGTTTGGAGGCGGAGGTTTCGGTTCTTTTACTTCGGCAAGTTTTTCTGCCGGTTCACTGGATTTGAGTCTAACCAACAATTGGCCAGTACCTGTTACGTTAAATGTGGATCTCGTAGATAAGACCAACAGTAATGCGACCATCCTTTCGTACGTCCTTCCAAATGTACCTGCTGGAGGAACTGTTACCGCGGCTGGAGACTTGACGGGTAAATCGCTACCAAATAACATTGGTTTCAGCATCACCTCATTAACCTCGGGTTCAAGCACATCTGCCTTGATCGATACTACGGATGCTTTGGATTTATTGATCTCCTCTCAAAATCTGCAGGTGTACAGCGCTGTAACCCAGATTGCAACGCAGGATATCTCCTCGGATACACAATACGTGGACTTAAGCACAGGCGGTTCGGAAGAACTTCGTGAGCTTCGATTCCAAACGGCTAGTTTTGACTTTGAATTCACTTCATCTCTTGCAGAGGATATGGAGCTGACTCTTGGCTTTCCTGGTTCTGATAAAAACGGCCTAGAGGTCGATACCGTCATCACGATTGCGAGCGGTCAGACTACTACGGGTAGCATTAACTTGAACAACACGATCTTAGATTTAACTACAGACCCGTCACAGGCACACAGCAAACTACCCGTGGCTGTCACGGCTAAAATGATCGGTTCAGGGAACTTGGTTACTGTAGACAGCTCAGATGCGCTTTCTATGGAATTCGAAATGACGAATCTACAGTTTGGACATATCAAAGGGTACTTTGGTACACAACAGATCGTTATTGATCCGGGAAATGTTCCTTTAGCGATCGACTTCCTAGAGAATTTCGAAGGGGCTATTTCCTTCAGTGACCCATCGATCAGTATGGACATCACGAACTCTATTGGTTTACCAATCGAACTTGCACTCGATTTTTCTTCATTCGGCGACGGTACAACTTTCCCACTAAATGGTCCTAACTACGTACTGCCTTATCCGACAGTGCTAGGAAACACGGAAACGGGTACCCTCGTATTTGACAATACCAATTCTCAAATTGTTGACGTATTCACCCTCCCGAAGGACAGTATCAGCTATGGCGGTAACGTAAACGTCAACCACGACACTACTACGTTCGGCACACAGAACTTTGTGACCAACACCAGTGCGATCAGCGGTAACCTATTGATGGAACTTCCGTTCTCCATCACGGCGTCAGGGCTGACCTTTGGGGACACGCTCGCACAAGAACTTGACTTATCGTCATCCATTCCAGATTCGGTTGCCATTGAAGAAGTCACCTTGCACATGTTGAACACTACTACCCTACCCTTGAATGCGACTATAGAATTGAAATTCTACGACGAAAGCTGGGTATTGGTGCACAGCGAAACTCTGTCATTACTCGAGAGTGGTATTCCAAACAGCAACGGCATCGTTACTTCTGCAAACGCAGTTAGCACAGATCTAGCACTCGAAGGTGCGGCTCTTGAAGCGGTATTGTCCAGTAGCGCAATCATTGCAGAAGCTTCTATGGAAACTTACGACGGTGGTACAACTCCTGTGAAATTACGTACCGATGCGACCATAGGAATTTCCCTAGGGATTGACATCAAGGTAGGTGCTAACATTGATATACTATAACCGTCATGAGAAAACTAACTTTACTTGCGGCGATTCTAAGTACTACGTTACTATCCGCACAGGACTTTACCACATTTGGATTGTCAAGCAATCCTCAAAACATCGTTCAAAACCCGGGCGCAGATCCTATGACAAGATTCCAGTTGCGCTATGCAGGAGTTGAATCTACTTGGGGTGCTACGCATACTGCCGGTGAACTGTTCGCTACGAATGATCTTTTAGGCAATATTATAGGCGCTGGTAAAAACAGCATCGGAATGCAAGGAAATGCAAATGTCAACTTGCCTCACCTAGGATTTAAACTGGGGAAGAACTACTTCTTTGCCGGATTAAATCTAAAAGCCGATGTTGGCGTAGAGTTTGACACCGATCTATTGGGCTTTGTTAAATACGGGATGGCCGATGAAAATGGAGTTTTCGACGGAAATTACTCCGGAGATTTTTCAGATACCCGCGTGCGTTTGGCACTTTCTTCCAATAGTTATTTTGGATACCAGCGTACCTTCTTGGAAGAGAAACTGCGCGTAGGTTTGAGCTTCACAAGCAGCAACTACATCGCTGGAATGAATCTTGAAACATCCAATTTCAACCTTTCTAGTTCTGCTTCGAACACAGTAGGAAATACGCTTGCATTCGGTTACGATATAGACATGGCGACCACTAACCTGTTCGCTGGAGCGAGTCTTGATAGCCTCTCAGATCTAAATGCAGACAACCTTACTATTCTTGACAGAGCAGCAGATGATCCACAAGGAGCTTTGTCTACGGGGATTACGCTGAATACTTTCGGATTTGGGATTACCTACCGTCCATTATCGTTTTTGGAGACTTCTCTAAGTATGACCGGTTTAGGCGGGAACACGACCTCGTTCGACGCACAAACCTCTAAGGTCTGGAGCGGTTCTACCACGGTTGAAGGCTTTGAATACAGTAGTGCTCCCGGGGATAGCATTTCAGTTAAAATTGGTAACGCGCTAGATCAATACCAAGAAGATCTTACTTCTGGTTTTTCTACGGAGCTCACTGACGGTAACTACCAGCAACAATTTAATGTCGCACAGGATCTAAACGCGACAGTGAACCTATTTTTCACGAAGCGTTCATATGTTGGAGTACATTACGCAACACGCACAAATTCGTTCAATGATTACAGCTATTTAGGATTCAATTCTCTAGTGTTCCTTGGTCGTAATTTACAGCTCAAAGGTGGGTACTATCTAGCGCTAGACGATGTGAATGCCGATGTGGTAAACCTAGCATTGCAGGCACGTATCACTCCTGTGTTACAAGTCTACGTCGGTACTAACGGCGTTAGTGATATTGCAACTATGGCGAACGGATTGATGAGCTCAGGAGAACTTTCCATCGGTTCTCAAACTAGCGCAGTAAATGTGCATGCAGGTGTGAGTTTTACGCTGTTCGATAAACGATTCAAAACTGAGAAGCAAGCGCGCAAACAAGAGCGCGAATCAAAAAAAGCAGACACTGCGAAGTCGTTGGAAAAAGCACCAGCGACTCCAGAAACTCCTGCTGAGCAAGAAGAAATCAAAAAGTAAGATTCTTACTTTACCCTTTTTCTCTAAAGCCCAATCATGATCCTTATGGTTGGGCTTTTTTTATGCGCCGACCAGCTTAGATAAAGAAACAAGAACGTCATCCTCGACATTCATCTTGTAAAACTTCCCTCCTGCTTTTCCCGTAAGCGCCTCCATAGCATGGATTTGTCGTAACTGAAACTCGGCATAAGATGCTTGCAGCTCTTTCGTAAAGAACATGCGTTCACCGGTTTCCGCATCTACGACTTCTCGACCTTGTAAATGACGCGCCTCGTGCTCTTTAGGGTGATCAAAAGCAACGATCATAAGCTGGTGTTTACTATTTACAGCTCGAGAAAGGTTCTGCTCTAACTCCTCTAGACGGGTTTCGAATGCATCAAGAAACACAATGATTTGACTACGAGCGGGTACTCTAGACAACAGCTCATCAAACGCAGCGCTAAAATCGGCATTACCACGGTTTGTACTAGATGTTCCTTGAATATGCGCCAGCATAGAGGCAATCTGCTCTGAGGTGTTCTTTGCTTCAAAATAGCGGTGACCGTCTTGGCAAACCTCCATGAGCCCCATCGCATCGCGCTGCTTTTGCAAAATCGTCGCTAGTAAAGCAAACATTTCTACGGCATATCCCCACTTGCTTTTCCCCTCATATTCAACGGACATACTCGAGGAGGAATCGAGCACGAAATAGGCGCGCAGATTACTTTCAGCTTCGTACTGTTTCGTAAGCACTTTGTCTTGCCTAGCGAGGACGGACCAATCGATAAATTTTGGTGCATCGCCAGGAACATACGCTCGATGTTGCGCAAAGTCTAGACTGAACCCGAAATCAGGACTGCGATGCAAGCCTGTCATGAATCCGCGAACCCGGTCTTTTGCCCACCATACTAAATGCTGTACGTCCTGCCTATCCATGTATAAAGTTTACGCTTGTGTAAGTTTCTGTCTTGCCCAGTTGGATAAGGTGATGTAATCCAGCACCATGTCCGAGCGGTACAATTCTAGCAGCAAGATAAGTTTCATTTTTAGGAGCTGAACACGCTGAACCAATTCTTGCGGAAAACCTCCACGAATCATTCGCGAAGCATTGGCAATTCGAATGTGCTCCAACAACAGCTCCATGACCTGAATCGCTTTATTGTAATACTCTTCAAAGGTATGCTCAAAGCGTGCAGCAACTCCCTGGTCAAGATTATTACAAATGTCAATAATGTCATCCTTGATCTTAAATGCAAGATTAAACGTGCCATTACTATGGTATCCACGAGTGAGTTGCTGGATGGTTCTATTGATGGCCATGGCTTCTTGGTAGATCGGTTGTGATACAGCGGTTTTCATAGGGATAAGAGTTAGGTTGGGGTTGAATATTATAGGGTTATAAGTTGCGAAAGTAGAATGGGGTTCTTCTACTCTATTCATGGTTGCTGGGGGCATCATCATGGGTAAAATCCCCCAGATTGAGTACTTGTTCATTGTGAGCTTGGTATTAAGCGTAATGCGTGAATTAGTTGAGCTTTTGAATGTTATGCAGATGCACCTTTTTTCGAGCAGATTCAGCAACTAGACGCAGGTAATACCGCTCAGTAGTCTTATTGTACTCCTCGATCGATGGATACAAATCCAATTTTTCCGATACCTGTTGCGTAATAGCTGTACTTCTCGCAAGCGCAAACGTATAAGTATCATACGCCTTGATCTGGTCTTCTAATGAGGTCAATTCATGATACGTATTCATGGTTCTGCACATGATTTGTTGACAATCAAGCAACGTGTAGTAGGTCACATTCGAAGTTTCTTTCATTTTTGTAAGCACCCGATGGGTGTACTCCTGCACAAAAAATGCAGTTTTCGACTGAATACTGGCTGTATTCGTAAACATAGATTTATTGATTTTGTGGTTTGGAAATCTTGAATTTAGCATACGCTCCACCACCCAATAAGAGTGCTAATATCCCTCCATCTATCGGAACGCCAGGAGGTTGAGGAGCAGGCACAACAACGGTTCTTCGTTGTGCATGTATGTGATTTGTAAGTAGCATTAAGAGTGCAATGGTCATCATTTTTTTCATGTGGAGTGCTTTTGTGAGCATTAATACTTACTAAACTACGCTTATGTGTCAATTATATTATCAGTTTGGAAAACTTTAGGTTATCAACAAATGCTACCTTTGGGACATGATTATCACTAAAACACCCTTTAGAATCTCGTTTGTAGGCGGAGGTAGCGATCTTGAAGCCTTCTTTTCTCAGCGAAAAGGCGCCGTATTAAGTACAACGATCGATAAGTATATGTACATCAGTTCTCACCAATTTTTTGAGAAGAACAAGATTCGGTGTAAATACTCCCAAACCGAAACGGTAGACGATGTAGAAGACTTGCAACATCCGATCTTAAAAACCGTACTCAAAGATTACAAGGTAAACGGCATAGAAGTAAGTTCTATTGCAGACATTCCTGGCGGAACAGGCATGGGAAGTAGTTCAAGTTTCACCGTGGGACTCTTGCACAACTTGAGCGCCTACACGGGTAAATACGTTACAAAAGAAGACTTAGGAGCTGGGGCTTGCCGCGTAGAAATAGATCTGTTGAAAGAACCTATCGGCAAACAAGACCAGTATGCTGCGGCCTACGGTGGACTCAACGTGATCGAGTTTCATCCAGATGGCAGTGTGACCGTAGACCCCGTGTATTTAAAGCCTGAGGTACGTTTTAGGCTCAATTCAAATTTGAAGCTCTACTACATCGGCAACCAGCGCAGCGCGAGTGCCATTTTAGCTGAACAAAAAAAGAACACATCGGATCAAGATAAATTCAATGCACTTTCGCGCATGGTGGATCTGGTATACGAGCTAAAACAAGCGCTGATCGAAGGAGATCTGAATGCTTTTGGTGAGATGCTTCATGAAAATTGGATGCTCAAACAAAGTTTGGCTTCGGGAATCACGAATCCACGAATCAATACCTTGTACGATGCTGCACGAAATGCAGGTGCACTGGGCGGTAAGCTTCTAGGCGCTGGTGGAGGCGGGTTCATGCTGTTCTACGTCCCTGAAGAGAACCACACCGCTGTGGATCAGACCATGCTTGATTTAGATGCAGAGCCTTTTGAGTTTTCCATGGAAACAGATGGCAGCAAAGTAATCCATATTGAAAGATAATTCTGAGCGAGGTGCACAACTGCAATTTTTCCGTACTTTTGCACCTCAATTTTATTAATTAACGGGGTTTCGGACCCTTTTAAAACAATTAATTATGGCAACTAAGATTCGTTTGCAAAGAGGTGGTCGCAAGGCGCGTCCTATCTACTCTATCGTTGTAGCAGATTCTCGCGCTAAGCGTGACGGTCGTTTCATCGAGAAACTAGGTACGTACAACCCGAACACCAACCCAGCAACAATCGATTTGAACTTTGACTCTACTTTGACTTGGGTCATGAAAGGTGCTCAGCCAACTGATACAGCACGCGCAATTCTATCTTACAAAGGTGTAATGATGAAGAAGCACTTGCTAGAAGGTGTACGCAAAGGCGCTTTGACTGAAGAGCAGGCAGAGGCTAAGTTTGAAGCTTGGGCTACTGAAAAGGAGAACAAGATCAACGGTAAAGTTCAAAGCATTAGCGAAGCGCAAGCTGCAGATAAGTCAGCTCGTTTAGCTAAAGAAAGTGAAGTAAACAAGGCTCGTCAAGCTGCAATTGCAGCAGCAAATGCTCCTGTAGAAGAAGCACCAGCTGAAGAAACTGAAGCTGTGGCTGAAGAAGCTCCTGCTGAGGAGGCTCCTACAGAAGAAAGCGCTGAGTAATTGTGCAAAAGGAGGCTTGCTTTTCTTTAGGAAAGATTACAAAACTCCACGGGTACAAGGGAGCTATGGTTCTCCATATTGACTCCTCTACTCCACAATACTTCAAAAATTTGGAATCAGTTCTTCTAGAAATAGGCACAGAACTGGTTCCTTTCTATTTTTCAGAAAGAGGTAAACTCAATGGAAAAAAATTAATCATAAAGCTCGAAGACGTTAGTCCCGAACAGGCTTCGAGATTCGTTGGCTGCACCGCCTATTTACCAAACGAAATGCTACCAAAGCAAGCTGAAGGCTTTTACGATAAAGCTATCGTTGGATATAGTGTAAGCGCTAATGATCTCACCATAGGAGCTATCCTCGAAGTCATAGAAAACTCGTCTCAAAATTTGTTCGTCGTCGAAGGCGAAGAAAGAGAATATCTCATCCCAGCCGTAGAAGCATTTATTCAAAATGTGAATCACGACGAAAAAATCGTTTATCTTGATTTGCCAGAAGGGCTACTTGAGCTCTGACCCAGGTAAAAGATGAACGAGAACAATCCATACGATCCTAGATTACTACATGTTATCTATACTGTATTGCTATTGATGCAGCTAATGCTCATCTCCGTCGTCATGTACGTTGCCGGAGATAAAGTCGGGGTCAGTTTTAATTATCGTGACCTTACCCAAATCACAGTGCCTTTAATTGCGATCTCTTTAGTTGGTTTGGGCAGAAGGATTTGGAAAAACGGCATGGAGCAAATATCCAGAGAGGAAGAGCTCGCAGATAAACTGCAAATTTTAACGCGAATTCACGTCTACCAGTGGGCTATGGTCCAATTTGGCACTATAGTACTTCTCACCTACACGCTAGTTGAGGCCAATTTTTATTATTTCATTTTTAGCTTGGTGAATATCATCTATTTCTTCACCTTGCGTCCGAAAATCTTCAGTCTAACAGGGGGTATATGAAACATTCAGGGCCTTTTCAAATGAAGGAATTTGCCGTAGCTCATGACGAATGTGCTATGAGGGTGAATACGGACGGCTGCTTGCTAGGTGCCTTAGCCGGTAATGATTTAGATGGCCACAAAGTGCAACACGTCTTAGATGTGGGCACAGGGAGCGGAGTTATCGCATTACAGCTCGCCCAACGCTTTGAGAAAGCCTACGTTGACGCAGTTGAAATTCACGGACCAAGTGCACGTCAAGCCACTGACAACTTTAAAAACAGCCCATTTAGCGGGAGACTAGTTTGCTATCACGAGCCTATTCAGGAGTTCGAGCTCAACGTTTTATACGACCTCATTGTTAGTAACCCCCCCTATTTTGAAGGCGGGCCTACCAAGCTCGATCAAGGTATTGCAGCCGCCCGTCACGCACTAACCTTGGATTTCAATAGTTTGATTGAACAGAGCGCCAAGCTTCTAAAAGAGCAGGGTGAGTTTTGGTGTATTCTTCCAGAGGATCGCATGAAGATTTTCTTAGAAGAAGCTATCGATGAGGGCCTCTACCCTTTTCATATCTTGTCTATCAAGCCAAAATCTAATCGCGAGGTGAATAGAGTAATTATAGGCGTTGGCAAGAATAAGGAGCGAGAAACTGTGAAAAAGGAATTGGTGATATACGATAAGGACCAAAGCTACACAGACGAAGCTCGCGCCATACTTACTCCCTTCTACGCATCACTTTAGTAGCCTTTATAGGGTACTTCTTTGTCTACAAAGGAAACTCCGAAATCAGATTCTAGTTCTTCGAGAATAGGATGGTACCACTCAGATGATAATGGCAGCTGTACTCCAGCAGTTCTTATATTCTCTTTAAGTATGTTTTTCGCTGCAATAGCTAGTGGCAAGCCTACCGTGGTAGCCATTGCAGTATGTTTAGCATCTGTGCCCTCCACTCCCATCGAGCTTTCGATCATGTAGTCCTTGCCGTCTTTCTCCCATCCCACCTTGTGGAACATTACAATAAGATCCTTGTCGGATTCTTCTAAAGTCCAGACTTGGCGAAGTATATATTCTAAACACTGTGCTGGTGTACCCTCATGGAATGGAAAGGTACTTTGAGAAAAGATGCCCGACCACTTCAGCTTGTCCATGATATCTGAATCTTGAGGAATATTGAGATAGTGCATGAGTTTTAGCTCTACACTATCGAATGGATTGTAGGCCAAGAATAAGTTGGTGAACTCCCGAAATGACAATTGGTCGGTATTCTTGATGATAAAACTGTCGTCGGTCATACCGAGCTTCACGAAACAATCCCAGGCACGTGCAAAGCCTGGGCGTCTCAATGTGCCTCTATACAAGGTTTCTACATCATCTAATCCATAGGCGCTGCGGTATTTAAGGCTGTCCCTGTTGGCCAAGCCCTCGAAACGTCCATAACCCTCTACCGACATGAATTCGGTCCTTCTAAAGACCATATGAGGCGGAATATACTTGTATTTACCTTCTTGAATAAACTTTACGCTACCACCTTGACCAGCCAGAACAACGTTTCTTGGGTTCCAAGTAAATTTGTACCTCCATGGGTTTGCCCCTTCACTGCCTGGACTGAGCAGACCTCCTGTGAAACTCTCGAAAAGCTTGATTCGACCACCGTCGTTTCTAATCCCATCAAGAAGTCGCATAGCACTCATGTGATCGATACCAGGGTCTAGGCCGCACTCGTTTAGGAAGATGAGTCCCTTTTGCTGGACTTGGTCGTTCAAATCCTTAATGGCAGGAATGAGATAGCTAGCGGTAAGTAAGTGAACGCCTTTGTCCAAACACACCTGAGCAACCCCGAGGTGCATATGCGATGGCACCATTGAAATAACCAAATAAGCCTGCTCCACCTCGCTGGTTAGATCTTCTAAATTCATGATATCTAATGCACCACTGCTGCAATAGTCAGTAGATGCTCCTAGCCTACCTGCGGCGACAGAAGCATCCCTATCTAGCACCCTTAAATACCAGTGCTCTTTTTCGAGCCTCTGCTTCAAATAAGGAACCAAACTTTGGGTGCTTAAGCCTGCACCTATGAGAACTATTCTTTTCATGCGGAATTCAATATTCATGTAGATTCCTAAAATACTACAATTTGAGTTTGTTTGTTATTAAACTCCATCAAACATTATTGTTTTATTTTAAACAACCTGGGTAGGAGCATCTTCCTTAAATTCACACCATGAAAAAAATGACAGCCCTACTCGGAGCAAGCTCGGTTATAATCGGAGCACTTGGCGCGCATGCTCTTGATGGTGTCCTTACAGAAAGTGCACTAGCCTCCTATAAAACAGCTTCGAATTACCATTTAATGCACAGCATTGCTCTACTCGCTACGCTAGGATTGCACAATGCGAGACGCACGCAGTGGCTTTTCACACTAGGTATTGTGTTTTTTAGCGGGAGCATTTACCTCTTAACCCTCGACGAACTTATGGGGGTTTCGCTAAGTTTTCTAGGACCTATTACCCCTATTGGCGGACTATTCTTTATCGCAGGATGGTTGTCACTTCTATCAAACCAAGTCTCGATTGGTACAAATGTGGATAAAAGTTGAATAAGCCGAGATAATTATTGAAGAGTGGTGCGCTGAAAGTAAATTGGTCTTATACCTTTGTACTAACCTATTATCAGAACCAACCACAATAATTATGGATTCCAAGAACCACCTGGAATACTTGAATACTTTAGGTATTCAAGCTAGTGTAATTCACAGTAACCTCCACCCAGACATTCTCGAACAACACAGTCTTGACAAAGACATGGCAGTGCGCACAGCACATGGAGCCATCACCGTTAATACTGGCAAGTTCACAGGAAGATCGCCGGAAGATCGATTTATCGTTAAAGACGAGCTGACCAAAGATGCTGTTTGGTGGGGTCCTATCAACAAACCTTTCGACACAGAGAAGTTCAGTGCACTAAAGGATCGTCTTTGCCAGTATTTGAGCGGTAAAGAAGTGTATGTTCGCGATGCGTATGCAGGTGCTCACAAGGATTACCGCCTATCATTGCGCGTGATAAACGAGTACCCGTGGAGCAATCAGTTTGCATACAACATGTTCTTGCGCCCAAGCGAAGAAGAGCTTAAAGGCCTTGTAAATGACTGGACCGTTATTAATGCTCCAGGATTCATGGCCGATCCTGAAAGGGACGGCACACGCCAAGAAAACTTCGCTATATTATCTTTTACAGAAAAGACCATTATTATTGGCGGAACTGGATATACCGGTGAAATCAAGAAGGGTATTTTCAGTGCACTCAACTTCATTTTGCCACACCAGAAAAACGTACTTAGTATGCACTGTTCCGCAAATGTTGGGACTGAAGGTGATACAAGTATTTTCTTCGGTCTTTCAGGTACAGGAAAAACAACGCTTAGCGCTGATCCAAAACGTAAGTTGATTGGAGATGATGAGCACGGATGGTGTGCAGATGATACTATTTTCAACTTTGAAGGCGGGTGCTATGCCAAAGCTATTGATCTTAGTGCCGAAAATGAACCAGATATCTTCAATGCCATCAAGCCACATGCTATCCTTGAGAATGTTATTCTCAACGAAGACAAAACAGTGGATTTTGCAGATACCTCGATAACACAAAATACGAGAGTTAGTTATCCTATTGACCACATCCGAAATATTCAAGAAGGATCGCTAGCGGGTAACCCAAAAAACATCTTCTTCTTGACGGCCGATGCTTATGGTGTACTCCCTCCTATTTCTAAACTTACCCCTGAGCAAGCCGCGTACCACTTTATCAGTGGATATACGGCAAAAGTGGCAGGTACCGAAGAAGGTGTAACAGAACCAAAAGCTGTTTTCAGCGCTTGTTTTGGTGCTCCTTTCATGCCATTGCATCCTACGGCATATGCAAGTATGCTAAGTGAAAAGATGACAAAGGCAAGTGTCAATGTTTGGCTCATTAATACCGGCTGGAGCGGTGGCGCCTATGGTACAGGTAAGCGTATGAAGCTTGGGTACACTAGAGCTATGATCACTGCGGCAATGGAGGGTACTTTGGATAAAGTGACCTACAAAACACACCCTG
>ENA-OUOG01002590-OUOG01002590.1-marine-metagenome-genome-assembly--contig:-NODE-2590-length-18466-cov-15.824406_pt1 | contig 18466 bp, 15 predicted proteins | sample MGYA00248635_ERZ508505 | MGnify/ENA primary metagenome ERZ508505 (study PRJEB26176, sample SAMN06267871) | marine metagenome | isolation source: Saanich Inlet, British Columbia, Canada | place: Pacific...
GCTATTTCTTACGAAATCTCTCGAGGAGGACAAGTGTTCTTTATTCATAATCGAATAGAAAACATCAAAGAGGTTGCTGGACTGCTACAACGCTTAATTCCATCAGCAAAAATTAAAATCGGTCATGGACAGATGGATGGCAAAAAATTAGAAGAATTAATGCTCGGGTTCATGAACAATGAATTTGATGTTTTGGTATCCACTACCATTATAGAAAGCGGCTTGGATGTACCAAATGCCAATACGATTTTTATTAATAATGCGAATAATTTTGGCTTGTCTGACCTGCACCAAATGAGAGGTAGAGTTGGGCGTTCCAACAAAAAAGCCTTCTGTTATTTCATTACGCCTCCCTATCACATGATGACAGATGATGCAAGAAAAAGAATTGAAGCGCTAGTGTTGTTTTCTGATTTAGGGAGCGGAATTAATATTGCAATGAAAGATCTAGAAATTCGAGGTGCTGGAGACTTATTAGGTGGAGAACAGAGTGGTTTTATTAATGATATTGGATTTGATACTTATCAAAAAATTCTAAAAGAAGCCATCGATGAGCTGAAAGAAAATGAGTTTAAAGAGTTGTACCCAAAAGACCTTTCCAAACCAAAAGAATTTGTAAAAGAAGTGCAAATTGACACCGATTTTGAAATTTTATTTCCGGATGATTATGTGAATTCAGTCACTGAAAGATTGAGTTTGTACAACAAACTAGGAACCCTTGAAACTGATGAAGCATTGACCATTTTTGAAACAGAAATAGTAGATCGCTTTGGAAAAATACCCGATGAAGTCAGTGATCTTTTAGATTCTGTTCGAATAAAGTGGTTGGCAAAGGCTTTAGGATTGGAAAAAATTATTTTAAAACAGAAAAGAATGCTTGGCTATTTTGTAGCGAATCAACAGAGTGATTTTTATCAAACGGAAGCCTTCACGAAAATATTAAAATATGTGCAACAAAATGGAAAAAGTTGTGTCATGAAAGAAAAAGAAACTAAGAACGGGTTGCGTCTGCTGATCACTTTTATCAGAATTGACTCCGTAAAAACAGCTTTGGCTATTTTACAAAAAATATAAATTTTGCAAAATTCAAATCTTAAAAATTTTTCTAATTTATTATTAGCAACCCTATTTATAAGTACTTCTGGGGTCTTAGGCAAGTACATTGCACTCCCTACTGAAATCATTATTTGGTTTCGAGCTTCTTTGGCAATGGTATTTTTATATGTTTACTGTACCTACAAAAAAATCGATTTACGCATCTACTCAAAAAAAGAATACCTTCCTTTTTTTATGAGTGGGGTTTTTATGGCAGCGCATTGGGTAACTTATTTTTATGCCTTAAAACTTTCTAATGTTGCTTTGGGTATTTTGTCTCTCTATACATTTCCCATTATAACGGCATTGTTAGAACCATTCTTTTTTAAGATGAAGTTTGACCCGGTCTACATTGCATTAGGGCTTCTTATTTTAGGGGGAGTTTCTTTTTTAGTCCCTGAATTTAATTTAGAAAGCACACAAGTAAAAGGAATTTTATTTGGAGTGTTTTCTGCACTTTGTTATGCCATTCGAATCCTAATCTTAAAAAAACATGTTGCCAATTATAACGGAACCATGCTCATGTTTTATCAAACGGTTATTATTACCATCTTGCTATTGCCAACTTTATTTTTTATGGATCTTAGCGGACTGCAAAGTCAGTTTCCTTTCCTTCTCTTATTGGCGCTTTTAACCACTGCCGTTGGTCATAGCCTCATGTTACATTCTTTAAAGTTTTTTTCGGCAACCACAACCACCATTATTAGTAGTTTGCAACCCATTTTCGGGATTGGCTTGGCGGTGTTTTTTTTAAATGAAATTCCAAACTCCAATACCTATATTGGAGGTGGATTGATTTTAATAACGGTTGCTATTGAAAGTGTACGGAGTAAAAAATAATCTTTGCTTAAAACAATTCTTTGTTACTTATGTCTAAGTAATTTCGTTTTACAAAATCGAGAATAGTTTCTAGAACTTCTCCCATGTTTTCACAATCTTTAAATTTCACATCTCCTACATATTTTATCAAATGCTTTTTCAACAACTGAACATTGTCTGGAAAAGAAATAGTGTCTTGCTTCATACATTTTATCAAACGAGCCGCTCTTCTTGGTGCAGCAATTATTCTTTTTGCCATAAAAGAACGCTCTTCAACTTTATACTGCAGGATGGAATTATTGTCTAATTTTTTACTCACCATTTCTACTATCTTAAAGTTTTCTTTCATAAACTGAAGATTGTAAACCTTTAAGTTTCCTTCAAAAGATTGTTGGTCAAAATCAATGGCTCTAATTTTATAAATAATTTGATCAAAATCATGTGTTGGAATAATCACATAATTATACGAACGCATATCTCCCAATAAACGAACTAAACACCGTTCTTTGAACTTTACAAACTCTTTTGCAATTTGAGATTTTTCTGCTTCTGTACATTTTGGCAAGAAATCATTTATAAAATCGTCTCCAGGAATTCCGGCAATATGTTCTTCAATTAAGGTGTCTTTATAGACCAAAAAATTCATGTTATGGGGAGATAAAATATGCTCTAACTCTAAACCATAAACCCGGGATGCATCCGCTTTTTTTACATAAAAATAGGTGTAATTATCATTTAGAATATTTCTGATTTTTATACGAAATGGCTTGGAATTCCCAAAGGTACAGTAATCAATAGCATCTACATTTAAAAAAGGAATGGTTGCATCATTTCCATCGGAATGCAACATCGTGTATATTTTTTTTAAACTCTTATCAATTTCTTGTCGGTCAAATTCTGAATAATAGGTTCGAATCCAAAGAGTGTCATCATCACTTTTATCATACACCGTAATTGAGCCTTGAAAACGTAATAAATCGTCATAAAAGATAGGGATCTTTATGGTTCTATTGTATTTTAACAAATACTTCCCCAACATTTCGTTTATAGGGAATGTTGGCTTTTTCTTAGACATCAATTTTTTCTCTACCGCCATCTTTCTATTGATTTTGCTCAAAAATAAGAATAATTAAATCAGTTCAAACAACTTCCCCGGCAAAGGTTTTAAAACACCTTTCATTTCCAACTGCAATAAAAGCGGTGAAAGTTGAAATACCGGAATATTACATTCTAAAGAAATAACATCGATAACCTGTTGCCCTTTAAAATGTAAAAAGTCATATATCTTTTGTTCCTTTTCATTCAATTCAAGAAACAATTGTTGTTGGATTGGTCCTGGTTTTTCTTGCAAATCCCAGTTCAGCATCTTCACAATATCTGAGGCAGCAGTTACAACAGCAGCTTTGTTGTTTTTTATCAAATCATTACAGCCTTTACTAAATATATCCGATGCTCTTCCCGGCAGGGCAAAAACATCTCGATCGTATGAATTGGCAATGTCTGCCGTTACCAAAGAACCTCCTTTTTTTGCAGATTCTATAATAATTGTTGCTTTTGAAATGCCTGCAACGATCCGGTTTCTTTTTAAAAAATTCTCACGTTGTGGTGGATCATCATGCCAAAACTCGGTGATAAACCCTCCTTTTTCATTGACTTGATGAATGTATTTTTTATGCACTTTTGGATATGTATGTTCGAAACCATGTGCTAAAACCGCAATCGTTTGTAAGTTGTTTTTTATAGCAGCTTTGTGGGCACAAATATCAACTCCGTATGCAAAACCGCTTACAATTATAGGGTTGTAAATTGATAACTCTTTGATAAGTTGATTGCAAAAATCTCGTCCATAAGAACTCATATTTCTTGTTCCAACAATCGATATGATTTTATCATTCGAAATATCGATGCGCCCATCTTTAAAAATAAGGATGGGCGCATCAATACAATTGAGTAAGTTTGTAGGATATCCATCCTCTAAAAAATAGGAATATTGAATGTTATTTTCTTGAATGTAGTCTAACTCTTGTTTTGCTTTTAAAACATTGCTTGAATCAAACAAATGCTTTAAAACATGATCTCCAATACCATTAATTTTTGCTAAAGTGGTCTTTTTTTCTTTGAAGATTTGCGCAACATCTCCCACGTTTACAATGAGTTTTTTGGCCAGAATGTCGCCAACGGCTTTGCTTCTTTGCAACCGTAAGATTGCTAATAATTTTTCTTCTTCCAAAAGGCAATAATTTGATTACCAAGATATAAAAAAATTGTTAATAATTTTTAGACCAACAGCGTTTGTAGGTTTACAAATTTCCTATATTTGTATATATGACAGTAGAAAAATACATCAACGAATTATTATATAGGTATGATTGTGTAATTGTACCCAATTTTGGTGGTTTTATTACGAATAAGATTGGCGCAAAAGTCAATTCCTTTACACATACTTTTCATCCACCAACAAAGCAAATAACATTCAATACGCATTTGAAACAAAATGATGGCTTGGTGGTTAGCTATATTGCCGCTGTAGAAAATATTTCTTTTGAAAAAGCGCTTGCAAAAATCAATGCTAGTGTTGCTTCTTGGAACGAATCTTTAAAAAACGGTGCTGTTGTTTTTGAAAATATTGGAGCACTCGCTTTCAATGCAGAAAAACAGTTGATTTTCGAACCCCAAAAAGAGCATAATTTCTTAACAAATTCTTTTGGTTTATCAACGGTTTCATCGCCAGCGATAAAACATCCAGTTCCTGCAAACACAAGCAAATCTGTCATTCCTTTGTTTGCTAAATATGCAGCTACTGCTGTTGTTTTGTTATCTCTAGGTTTTATTGTTCGCAACGGATACCAAGAAAGACAGCAAGAACAAATGTATGCATCTCAAAAAGAAGCAATCGACAAGAAAATACAAGCAGCTACGTTTGTTATTTCAAATCCATTACCAACAATTTCTTTACAGGTAACCAAGGAATCTCCAAAATCTTTTCATGTAGTCGCTGGTTCTTTTCAATTCCCAGAAAATGCAGAAAAGAAGTTAAAACAACTAAAAAAGAAAGGTTATAATGCTACTATTTTAGGATTGAATAAATGGGGGCTCACTCAAGTTGCTTTCGATAGTTTTTACTCGCGCAAAGAAGCGCTTGCAATTCTAACAACAATAAAAAAAGAGGTTTCTAAAGACGCCTGGATTTTAGCTAAAAAATTCTAAAAATTCGAAATCCCTTTTCTTTTAATACCCACCTTCGTTAGGGAACGATTCTTACCTTTGTAAAAAATATTTTTATGAATTCAAAAACACCTTCAGCGTCGTTAACAATATTAACCGATTTAGTTTTACCTGGAGAAACGAATTATTTAGACAATCTTTTTGGTGGCGAATTATTAGCCCGAATGGATCGTGCTTGCAGTATTGCAGCTAGACGTCATTCTAGAAGAATTGTGGTTACTGCCTCAGTGAATCATGTTGCCTTCAACAAATCTGTACCCGTTGGAAGTGTGGTAACTGTAGAAGCTAAAGTATCTCGTGCTTTTAAATCTTCTATGGAGATTTTTGCAGATGTTTGGATAGAGGACAGACTGTCTGGAGAAAAAACAAAGGTAAACGAAGGTATTTACACCTTTGTAGCTGTTGATGACACAGGAAGACCTGTAGAAATTGAACAAATTACTCCAGAAACAGATTTGGAAAAAGAACGTTTTGAAGGCGCATTAAGAAGAAAGCAATTGAGTTTAATTCTAGCCGGAAAACTTAACCCCGCAGACGCGACAGAATTAAAAGCTTTATTTCTATAAGAGGATCAAAAGTATTCCGATTTAGTTGAAAAATAAGAACCAAAGCTCATTAAATTTCTTTTAAATTTTAAGATTGTACCTTAGCTTGATACATCTTAATTTTAAAAATGATTCAATCTTACAAGAAAAAACCAGTCTTAGCAGAACAGTACGACACCATCATTATTGGTTCAGGAATGGGGAGTTTAACCTCCGCAGCAATTCTTGCAAAAGAAGGACAGAAAGTTTTGGTTTTAGAACGTCATTATATTGCTGGAGGATTTACGCATGTCTTTAAGAGAAAAGGATTTGAATGGGATGTTGGGATCCATTATATCGGCGAGGTACAAAGAAAAGACGCAATCATAAAAAGATTATTCGACTACATTTCTGACGATCAGCTCAAATGGGCAGACATGGGAGCGGTATATGATAAAATTATTATTGGAAACAAATCGTATGATTTTGTGAAAGGGGTGCAGAATTTTAAAGATAAATTATGTAGCTATTTTCCAGACGAGAAAGAAGCGATTACAGCCTATGTTGACTTAGTTTTTGCTGCGGTAAAGACGAGTAAAGGCTTTTATATGGACAAGGCACTTTCACCCATTCTAAGTACTTTAATTGGGGGTAAACTGCGAAAAAAATTTTATACCTTTTCTGACAAAACAACGGATGAAGTTCTAAGATCTATCACCAAAAACGAAACATTAATAAAAGTGCTTTCTGCTCAGTATGGTGATTATGGTTTGCCACCAAAACAAAGTAGTTTTGTAATGCATGCTGCCGTTGCCCGTCATTATTTTTCTGGAGGAAGCTTTCCTATTGGAGGGTCTTCTAAAATTGCAGCAACCGTTGATAAAGTAATCGAAAATGCAGGAGGTACTATTTTAATTAGTGCGGAAGTAGATGAAGTAATAATTAATAAAAACAGAGCTACTGGGGTAAAAATGAAGGACGGTAAAATATTTTCTGCAAAAAATATTATTTCTGGCGCTGGGATTATGACGACCTATGACAAATTACTTCCAAAACAAATTGTAGAAAAACATCAATTAAAAAAACAACTAAAAACAGTAAAGCGATCTGTTTCTCATGCGTGTTTGTATATCGGATTAAAAGGTTCTCCTGAAGCATTAAAATTACCAAAAACAAACTATTGGATTTACCCAGATAAAATAGATCATGACACTGCAGTCGATAATTATGTAAAAGATTTAGAGTCCGATTTTCCAGTGGTATATATTTCTTTTCCATCTGCAAAAGATTCAGATTGGTCTAATCGGTATCCAGGAAAAAGCACCATAGATATCATCACATTATTGCCGTACGAACCTTTTGACAAGTGGAAAAATTCAACCTGGATGAAACGTGATGAAGACTATGTTGCAATGAAAGAAAAAATTGCGCAACGCTTATTGAATGAATTATACAAACAACTCCCGCACCTAAAAGGAAAAATTGAACATTATGAACTTTCTACCCCTTTAACAACAAAGCATTTCATCAATTATCAAGAAGGAGAAATTTATGGATTGGACCATACTCCAAAGCGCTTCAGGCAGCGTTTCTTGAAGCCAAGAACCCCAATTAAGAATTTTTATTTAACCGGTCAGGACATCGTTACAGCAGGAGTAGCAGCAGCATTATTTTCTGGAGTAATTGCGACCGCTGCAATCACAAGAAAGAATATTATTAAAAAAGTTATGCAACATTCACTTATCGTTTGAGCATCCAAGACGCTGGATTTAAACGCGTAGTATTTTTAAACAATAAAAAAATTAGGGTTGTTTTACCTGTTACTTTATCGGTATATACTTTTCCTAATTCTTGGCCAATTGTTACTGTATCGCCCATCTTAACTAAAGAGTTTTCTAAGTTGTTATAAGCCGTTATATAATTACCATGCTGTACTAAAACATTCTTTTTTCTTTCAGTAGTCAATTGAATTGCCAGAACAGTTCCTCCGAAAATGGCAGATGCATACGCGCCTTTTTTGGTCGCCAAATGCAAACCAGAACTGTTAATTGTAATTCCACTAAATGTTGGATGCGGTTGTTTGCCAAAACGTCTAATAACCAAACTTTCTCTTAAAGGCCAGGGTAGCTTTCCTTTATTCAATTCAAATCTTGCCGCTAAAGCTTTTGCTTCTGGGCTTAAAATAAATTCGTTTTTCTTGGTTTTATTTGAACTTACTCTTGTTTTTCTGTTTGCTCGCGCAATGGCTGCTCTAATTAGTTTGTCTATTTTTTGTGCAATCTTTTTTTCTTCTCGAATCGATTTTCTAAGTTCGCTCTTGTATTTTTTTTCTTTCTTTTTAATTTCTGAAACAAGTTTTTCTTGATTTTTTTTATCCTGTTCGATCTTATTTTTTTGTTCGTTTTCTGATAAAATTAACGTGTCTTTTTCTTGTTTTTGTAAATTTAAAGAAACAATAAATTGCTTTACAAGGTCAGTTTGTATCATTATTTCTTCTCCTTGTTTTTTCCGAAAAGAAGCATACTGCTTCATGTACTCCAAACGTTTATAGGCTTGTCTAAAATTACGAGAAGACAATAAAAACATGGTTCTACTTTGCTGAGATTTGCTCTTATATGACTTAAAAATCATCGATGCATAATCTTCTTTCAAGGCAGATAGGCGTGTATTGAGTTTCGCGATTTTGTTTTCATTAGCAACAATTTCAGCGGATAAGAGTTTGACTTCTAAATGAATTGTTTCAATCAATTTCTCGCGAACACCAATTTTTTGATTGAGGGCACTTAAATCTACTAAAGCATTTTTTTGATCGTTTTTAGCTTCAAAAAGTAACTTATTTACCTTTTTAATCTTGAGGTTTAATTTCTTTCGTTGTGTTTCTAACTGCTTTCGAGTTTGCCCAGAAATGCAAACTGTACTTAACAAGAAAATGAGGAATGGAATGTAAAACCGTTGTCTGATCATTATAAATTGAGGCGTTTATAATTTGCTGGAATTCTAAAAGAAGTATTTACTTTTGTATTCAATTTAACGGATTTAAACGTTGCATCTATATGAGTATATTTCTTCTTTTGTTGTGCTTTAATAGTGATATTTGTGGGAAAAATTTCGGCTTCAATTATCTTGTAATTCGAATATGAAATATCTAATTGCTGTTGTTTTATTGGGTTTACAATCTGTTGTTTCTCTAATTTAAAATGTGACGGGCTTACTGAATAAAAGATCTTAAACAAATCGGATTGTACTTTTGGTGACAACACAAAGGCATTGTCTTTTATTTCAAGTTGTTGTTTTTGCTTTTTCACATTCTGTATTGATTGCCCTAAAAGTACATTTTGCAATTGTTCAAAATTAATTTCAAATCCTAATAGTTCCTCCAAACTTGAAAAGTCGCCATCATAATAATTTTTGAAAAAAGGAGAATAGTATTGTACGCTTGTAGGAGTTATTTTTACTTTTAAAATAGTAATAAATTTTGTCACTTTTAACCAGATAACTTCGTCTTTTACAATGCGCATGGTAACAGAAACACTTTCTTTTGTTTTGCCGTTATCAAACTTCACTTTTACTTTTGCTGCAAGCGTCTTTTTATCAAAATTAGCTGCAACATGTTTTCTTGCAACTTTTCTCGCAGACATTTTTTCCGCAATTGCATTGGCATCAATGACTCTTTTATTAGTGCCACAAGATGTAAAAAACAGCAAAAGAACGCATATTCGAAAAAGGTATTTCATCAGCTTCAGTCTTTATTTAATTTCTTTAAATACTTTTTCTCTTCTTTTAGGTTTCCCAGACCTTTGTATGATTTTGCAATTTCCTTGTAAAAATCTTGTTCCATTTCATCTTCAATTACAAAGTCAATCCCACTTTTCAATATAGATAACGCATTTTTGTACCCTTTCTGTTGGTTCAAGATTTTTCCTTGCACCAAATACACGTATGGTTGGGCTGGAAAGCGCTGAATTCCTTGCTTGCTATACTTTAATAAAACTACTTCATTTTTAGAGTTTTTCAATAATCGTTCTAGAGATAGGTAGGTTTTATCAAAATCAAATTTCGCTTGAAAAGAAACAAGTTTCGTCGGTTCCTCTTCCTTTTTAAATCTTAATTTTCTTTTTTCTAACGCCGTTTTTAAGTTTCGAAGATACACTGTAGATCCATTTTGTTCTGTAATTAAATTTATAGTCTCAAGTGCTTTTTCTGGCTGATTATCCCTAAGGTAAAGCTTTGTTAATCCTTCTTTTAGTTGGACATTTTTAGGTTTCTTGGCTACCAATTCAATTTGTATTTCAATTGCTTCAGCATAGCTGTTGCTACGCTGTAAAACAGCAACTAAATGCTGTAACATCCATAAGTTTTCTGGGTCTTTTACCAATGCTCTATCAATATATTCTTTGGCCAATTCTATTTGATACAGCGCAAAATAATTCTTAGAAAACTCAAAGAAAACAGCAACATCGTTTGGAATTATTTGATTGCAACTTTCTAAATTTTCGATCGCTTTCTGAAAGTTACGAATCGATTTCTCCGCCAAAGCTTTAAAAAAATATTGTTGGAATTTTAACTCCTTTTCTTCATTCAAATCTTTTGGCAACGCAATACTATCTTGTGCATATGAAGGCATCGAAAAAAACACAAAGAATATAGAATAAAGAACTAGCGCACTTTTAAAGGAACGCTTTATATTTTTTTTTTCGCTATTCTTTGTGATAAATTTCATTTATAATAATTCGGTATAATCACCAATACTTACAGAAGTGTACTTCCCGTTGTATTTGGCATAATTTCCAATCATTGCCTGCTCTAAAACTGCATTTTTTATAGAGACATTTGATTGAATTAGCGAGTTTTTAATAGTTGAATCTGTAACAATACTGTTTGCTCCAATAGAAACATAGGGTCCTATTTTTGTATTTTTTAACAGTACATTTTCACCAATAAAACAGGGTTGAATAATTTCTGAATTGTCTAAGACAACATCTTTAGAAACTAAGTTATTACCGGCTTCATACTCGAAACCTAACACTTGTTTATTCGTATCTACAGTAGGATCTTTTTTACCACAATCCATCCAAGCATCTACTTTTCCTGGAATAAATTTTGCGCCTTCTCTTTTTAAAGTTTCTAAGACATTGGTCAATTGGTATTCGTTATTCTCTTTTAGATCATTGTCAACTAAATATTCAACTTCCTTTCTTACACGATCTCCATCTTTAAAATAATAAATACCGATAATCGCTAAATCTGAAACAAAATCTTTTGGCTTTTCAATAAAGTCGGTAATAAAACCGTCTTCTACTTTTACGACACCAAAGGCACTTGGGTCTTCTACTTGTTTAACCCAGATGGCACCGTCTGCACTTGCGTCTAATTTAAAATCTGCTTTGAATAATGTATCAGCATAAGCAACAACACAGGGACCACTCAAGGATTCTTTGGCGCAATATAGTGCATGTGCAGTTCCCAAGGCTTCTTCTTGAATGTATACCGATCCTTTGGTTCCTAATTCTGCTGCAATTTTCAATAAGGTCTCTTTCGTGTTTGCGGGAAACCCTTTTGCTGCTGGTCCAATTATAAAGGCTATTTCATCTATTTCTTGGGCTACAACTGCAGTAATATCTTCTACCAAACGTTGTACGATTGGTTTTCCTGCAATAACGGTTAAAGGTTTAGGGATTGTGAGCGTATGAGGTCTTAAACGTGACCCAATTCCGGCCATTGGTACAATTATTTTCATAAAGAATTCTTATCTAATTTCGGGGTGCAATATACCACTTATTGAGAGATTAAAAAAAGGCTAGATCCCCTTAGGAATTGCGGCAATTAGTGTTTTCGTATACGTTGTTTTTGGTGCTTTGTAAATAACATCTGCATCACCAATCTCCTCAATCTCTCCTTGATTCATGACCACCAATTGGTCTGACATGTATTTAACAACTGAAAGATCATGGGAAATAAAAATATATGTGAAATTAAATGTTGCTTTCAATTCATTCAATAAGTTTAAAACTTGTGCTTGGACAGAAACATCTAAAGCCGAAACCGACTCATCGCAAATAATTAGCTTCGGTTGTAATGCGATTGTTCTTGCAATACCAATTCGCTGTCTTTGTCCTCCCGAAAATTCGTGGGGATATCTATTAAAATGTTCTTCTTCTAAACCCACTTTTTTTAACAGGTCTAAAACATACGTTATTCTTTCCTTCTTATTTGACAAAATACCGTGAACCTTCATCGGTTCTAAAATAGCATTCCCAACCGTAATTCTTGGATTTAGTGATGAAAAAGGATCTTGAAATATAATCTGAATGTCTTTTCTAAGTTTCTTCAACCCTGTTTTTGATAGCTGTGTAATGTCTTTTCCTCCAAAAAGAACCTGTCCAGAAGTTGCTTTTTCTAAATGTAAAATAGTTCTACCCAAAGTAGTTTTACCACAACCAGACTCCCCTACCAAACCCAATGTTTCTCCTTCAAAAATCTGAAATGAAATATTATTTACGGCTTTTACAACTTCGTCTTTCTGAAACCATGCCCCTTTGGTAATAAACTCTTTTTTTAAATTACGTATTTCTAACAGAGGTGTTTTCTGATATATTTTTTCATGAAAACGAGCTCTATCCTCTTTCGTATATACGGTGTTATCAACAGTTTCATCAATAAAATCTGTAACCGTTGGTAATGTATGTAGCCTTAGCTCTAAATTTGGCTTCGAATTGATTAATGCTTTGGTATAATTTTTTTGGGGGTTTAAAAAAACTTCTTTTGTGCTTCCTTGTTCAACAATACTTCCTTTATACATGACTACTACCCGATCTGCTATTTCCGAAACCAAGGCTAAATCATGGGTAATAAAAAGGATACTCATTCCATATTCTTGTTGCAATTCTTTTAACAACAAGATAATTTCCTTTTGTACGGTAACGTCTAAAGCCGTTGTTGGCTCGTCAGCAATCAAAATTTCCGGCTTGCAAGCGATCGCCATGGCAATCATTACCCGTTGTTTTTGCCCCCCACTAATTTGATGTGGATACGCTTTAAAAATACTAGATGCTCGGGGTAATTTTACTTTTTCGAAAAGAGAAATTACAGCAGCATAAATTTCACTTTTAGAAAACTGTGTATGTTGTTGTAAAATTTCTGCAACTTGATATCCGCAGGTAAGAGTTGGATTAAGAGAACTCATCGGTTCCTGAAAAATCATGGCAATTTTACGGCCTCTTATTTTCTGAAATGCCTTTTCTGAATAGGTATTTATATTTTCTTCATTGTAGAAAATAGCGCCATCAACTTTCGCAATTCCTTTTGGCAATAACCCTAAAAGCGCTAAAGAAGTAATCGATTTTCCACTTCCCGATTCTCCTACCATTCCTAAAATTTCATTTTGATACAATGAAAAAGAAACATCATGAACAGCTGCTTCAATTTTTTTATTTTGAAGAAAAGAAATTGAAAGGTTCTTAATGTTTAGCATTTATAGACTTTTGAAAGACTAAAATAAGCTTTTAATTGTACTCTTTTTGTGATGCAGCAGAAAGTTTTATATAAAAAATGAACCTAAAGAAACAATGGCTACAAATAAGTTAATTAATCCCTTTAAACCCGAGTTAACGTTTGGGTTTTTTGTTTCTTTGTAATTCCTAAAAATCAATCTTTTGAATTACTTAACAGTAGAAAATATCTCTAAGTCTTACGGCGAACGTATTTTGTTTAATGACATTTCTTTCGGAATTAACAAAGATCAAAAAATAGCTTTTGTAGCTAAAAACGGAAGTGGAAAAACTTCTATTTTGAATATCATTGCGGGTTTAGACACTTCCGATTCAGGTCAGGTTGTAAGTAGAAAAGGGATTTCTATTGCTTATTTGGCTCAAAATATGGATTTAGATCCTGCTCTTACGATTGAGGAAACTATTTTTGCGACTGACAATACGGTATTAAATGTTGTAAAACAATATGAAGCTGCTTTAGAAAATCCTGAAAATGCCGATGCATTTCAAACGGCTTTTGATTTGATGGAGCAATACAATGCATGGGATTTTGAAACGCAATACCGCCAAATTTTGTCAAAATTAAAATTAGACGATCTAACATTAAAAGTAGGAGCACTTTCTGGGGGGCAAAAAAAACGTCTTTCTTTGGCCATTGTTTTAATTAACAAACCCGATTTATTAATTTTAGATGAACCCACAAATCATTTAGATTTAGAAATGATTGAATGGCTAGAAGCTTTCTTTGCAAAAGAAAAAATAACGCTATTCATGGTAACGCATGATCGTTATTTCTTAGAACGTGTATGTAATGAAATTATAGAATTGGATGAAGGAAACATCTATAAGTATAAAGGAAATTATTCGTACTATCTTCAAAATAAAGAGGAACGCTTAGCATTGGAAGCTACCAATTTGGGCAAAGCCAAAAGTTTATTCAAAAAAGAGTTGGACTGGATGCGCAGGCAACCGAAAGCAAGAACGACAAAATCGAAGTCGAGAACAGATGATTTTTATAAGATCAAAGAAAAAGCACACCAAAGAAGACAAGATCATCAAGTTCAGTTAGAAATTAACATGGAGCGTTTGGGAAGTAAAATTTTGGAGCTCCACAAATTGAAAAAATCGTATGGAGATAAAAAGATTTTAGATGGATTTGACTATATTTTTAAACGTGGAGAGCGTGTTGGGATTATTGGTAAAAACGGAACTGGAAAATCTTCTTTTTTAAATATCATCACAGAAACTGCTCCGCTTGACGGAGGAAAGGTGACCGTAGGTGAAACAGTGAAATTTGGGTATTATACACAATCTGGAATTAAGGTAAAACCTGGACAAAAGGTGATTGAAGTTATCAAAGAATTTGGTGAATTTATTCCACTAACAAAAGGACGTAAAATATCTGCTTCGCAACTGTTAGAACGTTTTTTGTTTGACAAGAAAAAACAATACGATTTTGTAGAAAGACTTTCAGGAGGAGAACAAAAGAGATTGTACTTGTGTGCTGTTTTAATTCAAAATCCTAACTTTTTAATCTTGGATGAGCCCACCAATGATTTAGATGTGGTTACTTTAAACGTCTTGGAAAACTTCTTGTTAGATTACCCTGGAAATTTATTGGTAGTTTCTCATGACCGCTATTTTATGGACAAAATTGTGGATGCACTATTTGTTTTCAGAGGAGAGGGTGTTGTCGAGAATTTCCCAGGAAACTACTCAGATTTTAGGGCCTATGATGGTTCTATTCCTAAAGAAGTAGAAAAGAAAAAAACACCAGAAAAAGTGGTGGAAAAAAAGAAAAAACCTGTGACCTTAAACTTTGATGAAAAAAGAGAATTTGGAGGTTTAGAAGCAGAAATTGGAAGACTTCAGAAAAGCAAAGCATCGATTGAAAATCAATTTTTAAATGTTGAAATTCCTACGGATGAAATTGCAGCGAAGTCTCAAGAATTGGAAGCAATTATCAAAAAATTAGAACAAAAAGAAGAACGATGGCTAGAACTTTCTATGAAATTAGAGGGTTAAAATAATTTCCTTAAAAAAAATTCAACTAGACACTGGTAATGTCTTCGTCATTCAACAACGCTTCATTATTGAACCTTAAGAGAACTTGTGCGACCGCAATGGTGTCTTTTTCGCAATATTTTACAATTCTGTCCATGTTTTTTTCTTGATAATAAACCTGCGCCACTTCACTCCCATCGATATCGTCTTTTGGAGATGGAATTCCTAAAATGGAGGTTAATAGTTTTAAGGAGGTATAATGTTTGTAATCTCCAAATTTCCATAATTCTAAGGTGTCTAAATGCGGGACTTCCCAAGGTTTTTTTCCGAATAGATTTAGTTTTTGAGGCAATTCTATTTTATGAACTATCATTCTTCTTGCCATAAATGGAAAATCAAACTCCTTTCCATTGTGCGCGCACAACACTTTGTATTGCTGACTGAAATGAGTGTTTAATAACTCTTTGAAATCGGTAAGTATTTTGACTTCATCATCTCCAAAAAAGGAGGTAATTCTTAATTTTTTTACTTTGGATACTTCTGTAAAATACCCTACTGAAATACACACAATTTTACCAAACTCTGCCCAAATTCCTGCACGATCATAAAAGGCTGCTGGAGTGAATTCTTCTTTTCTTTGGTACTGAGTTTTCTTGGCAAACAGTTCTTGCTGTTCTTCCGATAATTCCGACCAATGTTCAAACTCAGGCACTGTTTCTATGTCTAAGAATAAAATATTCTTAAGGTTGGTTTTCAAATTCATGGTGCTTTTTGTTTAAATATAAAAAAAACTCCTAATAAATCGGAGCTTTCAGATAAAAGTTGATAAAAAAGGGCTGTAATTGCATACAGCCTCTTTTCTATCTTTATAAATACTTAGTTCTTCACAAATTTCTTTGTACTTGTACTGTTATTTATTTGGTAGCTAATTAAATAGATTCCAGCGTTTAAATTGGAAACATTAATTTCTGCACTTGTATCTTCTACTTGCATCGTAATCACTTTCTTTCCTAAGACATTGAAAATCTCTACCGTATTGACCGTGTTTTGTGTTGAGAGAGTCAACACATCATTTGCAGGGTTAGGATACATTTTTAGAGTTACCGAACTTTCGTCTTCAACTCCTGCTGTTTTGGCTCCAATCCATACTCCAGGATCGAAACCTCCATCAACATTTAAAGCACCATCTCCAGATCCACTACCATTATCGATATTCCATTCGTTTACGTCCCATGTTGCTGTTCCCTGAGTAACTGAAGCCTTTCTTTCTGCTCTTCCATTTTCAAACTCATGATCTGTTCCTGTACCATCTTCTCCTACAACTCCGAAAAAGTCTACAATCGCTCCTGATGCATCTGTAATATAAATTTGATCATCTCCATTACTATCTGCTGGTCCGTTAGCTCCAGCAGAGATATCTGCTTCCATTCCGAAAGCTACTTTAAAAGCGTTTCCATTTACAGCAATGATTGCAAATGACCCTGGGCCTAAAAAACCAATAGGTGTTAAATCTTCACCTTTAGTTTGTGGAACTGTATCATCGTTTGTATATCTTCTTAGGGTCCAACCTGTTACATCTACAGTAGTAGTTCCGCCATTGTATATCTCAACATAACGAGCTGTTGCATCATCATTTGGATCAGCTAACTCGGTTATAAAGATTTGCCCTAAGGATGTCAATCCAAAAAAAAGAGTTAGTAATACTGTAAAAAAGAATTTATTATACATATAATAGTATTTTTAATTAACATAGGTTATAAATATACAACTAAAAATAGAGCTTTAAAGGTTCATTTAACAATTATTTAAGGTCCGTATTAGTCATGTATTGTTTTGTTTTTAAATTAGTTGTAAATTATGGAGATCATTTTTTATGGAAATGCTCGTTATTATTAATAAACTATGATGTAATGTTAAATGATTGTAAAGTATGATTTATTGTAATTTAATTATCCTTATTTTTGAATCTATATATAAATCAATTTATGAATAAAAGTGATGTTAAAATTCTTCTTGTTGATGATGAGCCGGATATTTTAGAAATCGTTGGTTACAACTTAAGAAATGAAGGATATCAAGTCTTTACTGCAACGAATGGAATTGAAGCAGTAAAATCAGCAAAAAAGAACATTCCTCAACTCATCTTGTTAGACATTATGATGCCGGAAATGGATGGTATTGAGGCGTGTGAAAAAATACGAAAGATCAAATCTTTAGACAATGTCATTATCTCTTTTTTAACCGCTAGAGGAGAGGATTACTCTCAAGTTGCAGGTTTTGAAGCGGGTGCTGATGATTATATAACAAAACCGATAAAACCAAAAGTCTTAGTGAGTAAGATAAAATCTTTGTTAAGAAGGTTAAAGGCTGAAACGGAAACTTCTTTTAAAATCGGGGACATTGTCATTGATAGAGAAGAATATGTTGTTTACAAAGCGGGCAAAAGAATTACTTTACCTAGAAAGGAATTTGAATTATTTTCTTTATTAACTTCAAGATCTGGAAAGGTGTTTAAAAGAGAAGTAATTCTTGACACTGTTTGGGGAAATGAAGTTGTAGTTGGAGGTAGAACAATCGATGTTCACATTCGGAAACTACGAGAAAAAATTGGCGATCATCATTTTAAAACAGTGAAAGGTGTAGGCTATAAATTTGTTTTAGGAGAAGAAGATCTTTAAAAACCGGCTTAATGAAACTTAAAAAAACATATACTTATGCGTTGGTTTCTTCGCTATATTCAACAACACTTGCTGTTATAATTGCTGCACTGAGCTATTATTTTATAGCTCCATATTTCGACGGTTTTTCAGTTCTCATTTTTGTTCTATTGTTTTTTGTGCTGTCCTTTTTTATCATTCAATACAGAGCAGAATATTTTATCTACAGAAGAATTAAAAACATTTTTAAAGAATTTTCAAACATCGATACGGATGAGTTTCAAAGAAAGTCTGTAACAACAGATATTGAATCTCTTTCTCAAAGTGTTCAAAAGTACGTAGAAGGCAAGCAGCTAGAAATTCAGACATTAACAGAAATCGATTCTTTCAGACGTGATTTTTTGGGGAATTTAGCACACGAACTAAAAACACCTATTTTTACGGTACAGGGGTATATTTTAACTTTAATAGAAGGTGCTGCTAACGACAAAGAAATTCGAACAAAGTATCTTCATAGAGCTAATAAAGGGGTTGAAAGACTTGTTGCTGTCATCAAAGATTTAGATATGATCGCCAAATTAGAAACGGACGGTCTACAATTAAATATCGAAAATTTCAACATTCTAGAATTGATTCAAAATGTATTTGATTTATT
>ENA-OUOG01002592-OUOG01002592.1-marine-metagenome-genome-assembly--contig:-NODE-2592-length-18453-cov-5.702764_pt1 | contig 18453 bp, 8 predicted proteins | sample MGYA00248635_ERZ508505 | MGnify/ENA primary metagenome ERZ508505 (study PRJEB26176, sample SAMN06267871) | marine metagenome | isolation source: Saanich Inlet, British Columbia, Canada | place: Pacific...
GCAGCAGAAAGCTTCTTCAGCATTTTACAATGAACGACTTCGCCGTCGCTAAGTAAAATTGTGAAGATGCTGTGACAAGGACAGGAGAACTTCCAATCCCACATTTCTCATTTCACATCAGAAATCATCGTCATCATCTCGTTCTCTCGTTGACACACATCAGCAGCAGCAGAGTAGTAAAAAAAAGGTATAGTAGCAGCAGTAGTACAGTAGTAGCAGTAGTAGAGTAGTGTATGATAGTACATAGTAGTAGAGAGTTATTACTTTGTAGTTTTCAATAGTACTCAGCAGCATCTTCTTCTCTTCCCTCTTCTCTCAGTTGAGAGTGGAATCGGGATCCGAGGAGGCAAAGCTGACCTCACATTTGAATATCTGTCCTGGATACGCGGTGGTATGCCCTATCTTGGGAACTTCTTTTGTGGGCGCTCCTGGTCGCGTCCACATTTGCTCTTCCTCCTGCTCATTTGCTCTGGGTTGTTTAGCCTTGGTTGCGGCCGGTACCGACCCCTGCAGTTGTTGTTCAAAGAATCATCTGGGAGTGTACAATTCAGGACACAAACTGTCTCGTTCGTAGGACTGGAGGAAGCAAAAGGGATTCATCTGGACCTTTTTCCAATCCTTCACATTGGGGAATCCTCATATTTCGAGGAGCTCGAGAAGCGCGCCGAGGCGCTCGCCTCGCTGGACCGGCGCCTCGCGAAGCTGCGCCAGGAGCAGGACCTGGCGGCGGTCGCCGGCGAGAACGCCACGAAGGTACGCCTGAAGCGCGAGGAGCTCTTCGCCAAGGAGGAGGCGGTTAAGTCCCTGCTGGAGTCGCGCGCGGGGCGCTTCGCCGATGTCTTCGGCGGCGAGCCGACGCCGCCGCCGGAGCGAATCAAGGAGCGGCTGCGCGCCGTCGTCGACGCGCGCGTGGCGGCGGCGGAGGCGGCGCGGCGCGACGCGAGCGCCGCCGCCGTCGCGGCGGACAGCGCCGCCGCAGCGACGCGCGCCGCGCAGGGCGCGCTGGCGCGCGCGAAGGCGGAGGCGGCGGAGGCGGAGCGCCGCGCCGAGGAGGACGCGGACGCGCTGGCCGGCGGCGCCTCGGCGCCGGCGCCGCCGCGCGACGCGTCCGCGTCCGGCGGGCCTTTCGGCGGGTACGAGGCGCGCGTCTCGGAGATCGAGTCTCGTTTGACCGCGCGGGAGGCGGACCTCACCGTCCTGGGCAACCTGACGCAGGTGTACACCTCGTTCGCGCAGTCCGCGAACGAGCACCGCGCGTGCCCGGTGTGCCAGCAGTCGCTGGCGGACGTCGCCGCGTTCACGGAGACGGTGCGCCAGACGGTGGAGTCGGTTCCCGCGCAGGAGGCGACGGCGCGCGCCGAGGCGGCGTCGCTCCGCGAGACGCGCGCGCGGCTGCAGAGGCTCGCGCCGGTCGCCGCCAGGCACGCCACGCTCGTGACCAAGACCATCCCCGAGGCGGAGACCGCGGTGGTGGCCGCGGAGGAGGAGGCGGCGCGCGCGCGCGCCGCCGCCGCCGCCGCCGAGGAGGCGTTCGAGGTGGCGTCCTCGGACCACGCGGCGGCGGCGTCGCTCGTCGAGGACGCCGACGCCGCGACGCGCCTGGCGGCGGAGGCGGAGGCGCTCCGCGCGGCGGTGGCGTCGCTCGAGCGCTCGTTCGCGCCCGGTTCCTCCACGCAGCAGAGCGTGCCCCTCGACCGCGCCGCGGGCACGCAGCAGACGGTCGGCACGCAGCGCGCGCGCGCGCAGACGGCGCGCTCGGTGACGGAAATCGGCGCCGACGTCGAGGACGCCGAGCTCCGCCGCGCCGCGCTCGAGCGCGAGCGCGAGGCGCTCGCGCGGAGGAAAGAGCGCCAGGACCAGGAGCTGCTCAGCCTCGAGCGCCAGGCGCGCGACCTGCGCGAGGACCGCGTGCGCGTCTCCGCGCAGGCGGAGCGCCGCGCCGAGCTCATGCGCGAGCTCGAGGAGATCAAGCGCGGCGACGCGGCGGCGGCGGCGGAGGCGGCGCGGCTCGAGGCGGAGCGCGCGCCGCGGCGCGCGGCGCGCGACGCGCTTGCGCGCGAGCGCGAGGCGGCTCGCGCGGCGGCGCGCGCGGCGGAGGCTGAGGCTGACGCTGCCGTGCGCGACCTGCAGCGCGACGTGGACTCTTTGGAGTCCGCGGAGCGCCCCATCGCGGAGTACGTCGCCGGAGGCAAGGCGGGCGAGCTGGAGAAGACGGCGGCTGAGATGTCTTTGCTGGGCGAGCGCGCGGCGGCGTGCGAGGAGAAGCTGGCGACGCACGAGGAGGCGCGGCGGCGCGCGCACGAGCTCGTGCAGTCGCGCGAGAAGTACAAGCGCTCTCTGGAGGACAACCTGGCGGTCCGCGCGGGCCAGGAGGAAGAGCTTAGGCTGGCTTTGGAGCTCGACGCCTGCGCCGCGCCCGACCCCGAGGCGTTCGCCGCGCTGGAGGAGGCGCAGCGGCGGCGTTTGAGGCGGCGCGACGAACTAAGATTGTCGTGCGCCGAGTCGCAGGGCCGCGTGAAGAACCACCGGGAAGCCATGTCGGAGTGCGCGCGCGAGCTGAACGACCCGGAGTTAAGAGGCGTTGACGTGGCGCTGAGCAAGCAAGTGCTGGAGCTGAAGACGTTCGAGATGACGGCTTCCGATCTCGACCGGTACCACGGCGCGCTGGACCGCGCGCTCATGGCGTTCCACGCGTCCAAGATGTCGGACATCAACAAAGTCGTGCGGGAGCTGTGGCAGCGAACGTACCGCGGGCAGGACATCGACTACATCCAGATCCGGAGCGACGCCGGTAGCGCGTCCGGCGCGGCCGGTAAGAGCAGCTACAACTACCGCGTGTGCATGGTGGTCGGGGACGCCGAGCTGGAGATGCGCGGGCGGTGCAGCGCCGGGCAGAAGGTGCTGGCGTGCCTGATCATCCGGCTGGCGCTGGCGGAGACGTTTTGCCTCAACTGCGGCATCTTGGCGCTGGACGAGCCCACCACCAACCTGGACGCGCCCAACTCAGACGCGCTGGCGCGCTCGCTCTGCGACATCATGCACGCGCGCCGCGACCAGGAGAACTTCCAGCTGATCGTGATCACGCACGACATGCACTTCGCGCAGGTGCTCGGGCAGCGCGAGCACGCGGACTACTACTGGCGCATCACCAAGGACGACAACCAGCACTCGCACATCGAGTGCGAGAACATCTACGAGTGAACCGCGCGACTTTTTGACGAGAAGCGCGCTTCTTGGTTTTTAGTTTAGTCACTACGTTTTAAACTCGACGAACGATTCGATTCTACGCGGACTCTATCGCAGACTATACACCGCGCAAACTCGCTCTACCTCCCCTACTCTATCATATGTCACACATACCCCCGACCCCGAACGCCTGTGAAAGAGACTCGCGAAATGCACGAGCTACCATGGTACATAGCTCCTACTACGATATCGCGCACATGTCGCACACGCGCGCGACGGCGCCTTTTCCGACGATGTTCCCGCGCGCGTCGTAGTCGATGCCGAGGTTGACGTGGTACCGTATGGACGCGAGGTGCACGTCCAGCCTGGTGAGCTCGTGCCTGATGAGCTCCAGGTACTTGTCCTCCATCTCCTCCGGGTGCATTAAAATGACCTCGCCCGCGATGGACTCCTTCAGGTCCACGCGCACGCTGTCTCTTTTGTCGTTGCTCACCGGCATGAGCGCCGCAAACTCTTGCTCCGTGCCAAACACGCTGGCCGGCGGCGGGTCGCCGTTCTTCTTCGCCTCGGCGGCGGCGCGCGTCTCGCGCCGGATCAGCTCCGAGCGGATCAGCGACAGCGGTTTTCCCGTGCGCCACCAGGAAACTTCCGTGACGCGCTTCAAGCGAAGCTTCGCGCGGACCTGCCACTTCTCGCGGAACTTCATCGCGTTTAGCGCGTCGCGCCCGGTGAGCGCGACGTGCTCGACGTCCATCCGCTTCGGGTCGTCGTCCGACACAACGTGGTCCACGGGCTCGTAGTCTGGGAACTCGGGACACGTCTTGGGGTTGGGGGTGATGCGCTTGACGAGGGTCTTCGAAACCTCGGTCTTGGCCTTGGCCATCTGCGTGTCCGCCAGCTCGCGCAACGTTTTCACGTTCATCGCGCGCACGCACGAGTCGCCGATCTTCTCCCCGCCCGTGAACATCGCGCGCTCGAGCTGGCGCACGATGTTGCGCAGCGCGAAGGCCATGACGGCGTAGTGCGCGAGCGAGGGCCACAGCGGGTGGTCGGGGGAGTAGCGGTCCTTCTCGCCGCCCGCGAGCTTGCCGACGCGGCGCTCATCGGGGGGGGGCTCGAGGAAGTCCGTGTCCCACCACGGGATGTCGTGATAGTCGCCATCTTCCTCGTACGCGGACTTCTCCACGATGGAGCCGAACGTGTTCGCCGTGCGCGTGGACTTGGCCCCGCGACGGGACTCGAGCGCGCCCTCGCCGCCGCGCGCCGAGGCGGCCGCGCTCGACCGAACCGAGGCGGACATCGCCGGCGCGACGGGCGCTCCGGAGCCCTTCCCGCACCTCGGGGCGCCCACCTGTGGCAAGTACGGGGGCTGTTACGTCGGTCCAAACAAGTCTTCTCGTGAAAATCGCGAAATCGAGTTGTTCCAGCGCGAATGCAGATTGCGTCTCTCGAGTGATGACCCTCGCCTCGCCGCATTGCCAGCTGCGGTGGGTGGCTGCGTGGTTCCGCCGAACTCGCGTGGTCCCGGTGCGATGCCGGCCGCCCCCCCCAAGCTCCCGCCCATCGTCAAGGGCGTGCGCGATGAGTTCAGCGGGGCGCGGGACATCCTCCGCGCGATGGGTCTGAAACCCGCGCACGATCATTTCCTCGCCGCGGGGCGCCCGCCCGCGGCGCTCAACTGCGACACCGAGCTGCCTGGGATTTCCGCGGGGTTCGAGCTCAGGCAGGGTCAGGCGATGGAGCTCGCGCCGCTGCTCGAGGCGCCCCCGCCCGCGGCTGCGAAGGCGCTCGAGGTGCTGGACCGCGACCGCGCGCGCGCGGCCTTCTCGTTCAAGCCCACGCCCTTTTCGCTGCGGGAGGAGGATCTCGGGACGGTGCCCGCGGTGATCCGGCGGGCGAAGAGCGAAGAGGCGGCGGCGGCGGCGGCGGCGGGCAACGCCGCGAAGAGCACGGGCGAGGGGGGCGCGCCGGAGGCGGACGCCTCCGCGCGGGGGGAGAAGCGGAAGCGCGACAAAAAGGAGAAGAAGGAGAAGAAGGAGAAGAAGCGGCGACGCGGGGACCCGTCCGAGCCGTCGGTGTCGGCGCTCACCGGCGGCGACTCGGGTGTCACGAGCGGATGACGTAGTCTACTAGCTACTAGAGTCTTTGTGTAGAGAGAAAACAACACTGGATTTTCAGCGCGCTTCCACGGTGTCTATGGCGCGCGTCCTTCCGCGCCGGCGAACGCGGCGGCGCCGCGCGAAGGTTTTTCCGCGCGCGAGTCGAACCGCGTTTTTTTTTCTCGTCGAAAAAAAAGGTGGCTCCGTCGTTCGCGGCGCGCCCGCGCCGCGAAGGTCGCAAACGGTCCGTCTCCGGACCGATCCGAGAAGAGACGTATGGGGCGTCTCACGAGATGACGCACTTGGCGGGCGCGCATCGTCGGCCGAGCTCGGCGGCGTCTTGCGCGTCGACCTTTCCGTCTTTGTTCGCGTCGAGCGCCTCGGTGCCCTGCCGCGTTTCGGGCCGGTCCGATTTCGTCGAGTCCCACGACACCGACGTCGTCGCGGCGGTCGTTCCGAGGACACGAGGATGACGGGGCGAGGGGTCAACGAGGAAGGTGGCAGACCGGAAAGGAGAGCGCGTGCGCGTGGGAAGGGAGACGTACCTTCTCGATGGCGCTGGAGACGGCGTGGGTGACGGAGGACACGGCGTGGGTCGTGGTCTCCGCGACTGTCCCGACGCCGGACGCGACCGCGTCCTTCAACGAGCTCGCGACGCCACCCGCGGCGTGCTGCGCGTCGTCGACCGTCTTGGAGACCTCCTCGGTGACCGCCCCGCGATCGTCCTTGGCTCGTTGCTTGGCCTTGTCCTTCTTGGCCATGGTGCGCGTTCCGCGTTCAGGGCAGACAGGGGGCGCACGCGTACGCGCTCGGGGTTGTGCGTCGCTCTTCTCGACGGTCGAACGAAACGTCGCCGTCACTCTCGGAACCGCCGAGTCGCGTCCGAGGCGGTCGTCGAAACGCGAACGAAAAAAAGCGCGCAAAGAGTGACTATCTATCATAGATATGTAGAACTATGAAATACCTAACGTCTCGCGATAAAACGACGCGATGACGACGAGAAGCCCCTACTCGCGCTCGCTCCGCGCTTCTCCGTCGTCGTCGTCGTCGTCGCCGCCGCCGCGTTTGTCACCCGTCCCGCCGCAGTCGCGTTCCGCCGGTTCACAATCTCCGCCGCCGGTTTTTTCTTTTCGCAGAAGCGCTTCTTTCTCGCGGAGCTCCAAACGGAGCCGCTCGATGGTGGCCTCCGCCTCGTCCAGCGCGACGCTCTGGTGCGCCAGCAGAAAGTCCATCGCTTCCCGATCGCGCCGCAGCTTCGCGATGGTCGTCGACGCGCGCGCGCGCTCGGAAAGAAGCATCTCCAGCTGCGCCCGCGTCTGTTCCGCGAGGTCCGAGTCCGTTTCCAACTCCTTCTTCGCCTGGTCCAGACGTCCGCGCAGCGCGCGCGCCGCCGCCGCGGCATCCGCGGCGTGCGCGGCGTTCACAGCCGCGTAGTGCGCAGCCCGCGCCGCCTTCTCCGGGTCGCCGCCCTTCTTCTTCTTCTTCTTCTGCTGCTGCTGCGGAGATTTAGGGTTTAGGGTTCTCTCCGGGTCCGACACGTCTTGTTTCGCGCGCGCGTCGGAGGATGGAACATCCTCCGGCGCGTCGTCTTTTTCTCGTTTTTCGTGGTCCGTCGCCTTCATCGGGGACGGCGTTTTGATCACGCGCGTCGCGTCGTCCTTCGCGTTCGCGTCGGACGCGTTCGCCGCGGGTCGCCGCGCGGGCGCGTCTTCGGCGTCGGCGTCGCCGTTCGCCACCGGAAGCGTGGGCGAAGGCGGCGGGCGCTTCGAGCCGAGCGGACGAGGACGAGGCACCGGCGACTCCGGGGTCGGCACGTTCGACGCCCGCTTGGCGCTCTTGCTCGCGACGTCCGCCTCGGACGCGCTCGGCGCCTTCGGCGCTGGGCGGTCGGGTCTCTTCGAGGGCGCGGCTCCGGGTTCGGGTTTCTTCGGGGACCGGAACACGATGATGCCCCCCCTCGGCGCCCCTCGGCGGGGCTTCCCCCCGGTCGGGCCTCCGGACATCGCGCGCCACGATGTTTGAAACGTCCGAGAACAGCTGTCCTGGTTTTCGCGCCCGAAGTCTCGGGCCGAGGCAACAAATTTGACTTCGGCACGCGCGCGTCACTTCGGCGGGCGCCACGAGGATCGCGGCGGCGACGCGCTCGGCGGCGCGATGGCCGGAGGCAAGCCCGCTTGGCTGGTGAACAAGATCCGCAAGCAGGCGGCGGAGAAGCGCGAGGGCGGGGGCAAGCGCTCGAAATCTGACGATCCTCCGCCCGGCTCGGACGCCTCTGGCGGCAAGGGCAAGCGCGCGAGATCTGCTTCCGCGGGCAACAAGGAGAACAACCTCGCGAGCGGTTCGGGCACGCACACGAGCTCGACTTCTCTCGCTGCCGAACCCCCCGTGGACCCCGCTGAGCTCGAGCGCGCGCTCTCGGTGGTGGCTACGCGCGCGCCGCGCCTGCACGCCGCGCTGCTGCCCTTCCAAAAGGAGGGCGTGGCGTTCGCGCTCGCGCGCGAGGGCCGCGCGCTCATCGCGCACGACATGGGCCTGGGCAAGACCCTTCAGGCTCTGGCTTTCCTCGCGCACTACGCGCACGAGTGGCCCGCGCTGGTGGTGGTTCCCGCGTCCATGCGCTGGCCGTGGGTGGACGCGCTCGAGCTGTGGCTGGACGAGCGTTTGATAAAGCCGGGCGACGTCAACGTAGTACGCGACGGAGGCAACGCGTTGATCGCGTGCGAGACGTCGCGCGTCACGATCGTCTCCTATCCCCTGTTGACAAACGAGAGCATCCGCGCGCAATGCGAACAGGCGCGCTTCCGAATCGTGGTCGCGGACGAGTCGCACTACGTGAAGGACGGCAAGGCGAAACGCACGAAAGCGTTGGTTCCGATTCTCAAAAGAGCGAAGCGGTGTTTGTTGCTCTCGGGCACGCCGGCTCTGAACCGGCCGCGCGATCTGTTCCCTCAGCTTGACTCTTTGCGGCCGGGGAGCATGGGTTCGTTCAGCGACTTCGCGAAGCGCTACTGCGACGCGCGCATGAAGCCCTGGGGCTGGGACGCGAGCGGCGGCTCCAACCTGGAGGAGCTTCACGGCATACTGACCAAGACGTACATGCACCGAAGACTGAAATCCGTCGTCGCCGACCAGCTCCCAAAAAAACGCCGCGAGTGCGTGCGGTTCGAGCTCGCCGCCGACGCGGCGCGCGCCGCCAACGAAGCCGCGCGGGCGCTCGTGCGGTCGCTTCGAGAAGCGGGTAATGACTCCTCGAGACGCTTCGAGACGCTCAAGGCTTTGACGGCGTGGGGCGTCGTCACCGCGCGCGCGAAAGCCGGAGACGTCGCGGCGCGCGTGGCGGAGATTCTCGAAAACGGCTCCGGAAACAAGATGCTCTTCTTCGCGCACCACCACTGCATGCTGGACGCGATGACCAACGCTCTGCGCGCGGCGCGCGTTCCGCACGTGCGCGTGGACGGCACGACACCCAGCCTCGAGCGCGCCATCGCCGTGCGTCGCTTCCAGGAGGAAAAAGAGCTGCGCGTGGCGGTGTTGTCCATCCAGGCGTGCGGCCAGGGGATCACGCTCACCGCCGCCAGCGACGTGGTGTTCGGCGAGCTGCACTGGGTCCCCGCGGCGATGCTGCAGGCGGAGGACCGCGCGCACAGGATCGGGCAGACCAACCCGGTGAACGTGCGCTACCTGTGCGCCGCGGGGACGCTGGACGATATCGTCTGGCCCGCCGTCTCGCGCAAGCTCGAGCGACTCGGCAGGGCGCTGGACGGCGCCGCCGCCGGGCTCGGCGCCGAGCGGGTGGACGCCGACGCCGACGACGAGGCGGACGCCGGCGTGCTCAAGGCGCTGATGTCGTACTACGCGTGCAACCCGGCGAACGCGTTCATGGCGGCGGGAAAAAGCGGCAACAAAAGTGGCGCGCCTTCTTCGGGTCGCGAGGATCGCGGCGCCGAAAAAGACGTGCCCGCGGACGCCGGCGCGCCGCCGGGCGGCGTGCACGCGCGAGACATCCGCGCGTTTTTCGGGGCGCGCGCCGACGCCGTCGCGTCCGGCGCCGCCGAGGGGAAACGAGCTCTTGGCCGAGCGCCCACCTCGACGGACGAACGCGAGTGGGCGTGCGCGAGGTGCACGCTCCTGAACGCGGCGTCCGCGAGGCGGTGCGGCGCGTGCGACGCGCCGCCTGGTTTTTCCGAGGAACCCCCGCCGGACAAAAAACCGAGCCGCGACGCCGCGGCGGCGGCGCCGACGGCGAACGGCGGCGTTCTCTCTCGTTTTCCGCGCGACGACGAATCACAAAAACGACGCGCTCCCGAACCGCCTCGCGACGACGTTCCGACGGCGTCCTCGCGTCGACCGACCGCGGCGCCCGCGCGCGACGTGGCGTTCGAGGTTTCCGGGAACACCGGTCGCGTGTTCGTGTACCGCCGGCCGCGCGCGTGGCGCGGCGACGAAAACGAAACATCGAGTACTTCTTGGGAGTACGCGGGGGAGCGATTCACGTTTGGCGAGTTTCGCGCGGCGGACGCCGCCGACGACGTCGACGCGCTCTTTCCGATTCTCGCGCCCGAGTCGCGTCGCGCGGCGTGCCGCGCGTTTTTGAGGGAGTGGGAGGCGGCGAAAGCCACGTCGCGCGCGGCTCTGGCGGACCGCCCGCTCCGCGCGCCGCTCGCGGCGGCGCTCGCGGCGGCGTCGAGGACGGAGAAGGCGGCGGAGAAGAGCACCGAGCGGTACGCGTCGATGGAACGGTTCCTGGCCACCGGCTCTTCCGGTGAGCGTTCTCGCGCGACGGCGGACGCGGCGGGGACGGACGCTTCCGTCGAACCCGACGCGAACGAACGCCCGTCCAGCGCGTCGGTCGACCGCGCGCGCGCGAGGGGCGACGAGTGTCATCCCCTCGTGCCCGAGGACGGGAATGCATTCCGGGATGGGGATCCCGCGCCTCCCGCGCCTCCCGCGTCGCGCCCAGACGCGACGCTCGCGCGCTGGACCGGCGCGACGGGCGCGGAGTGGGCGCAGTGGTTCCTTCCTTCTTCGATCGGTTGTTTAGGATCGACGCCTCTGTGCCTGGTGTGCGGCGACGCGTACGACGACGCGCGCCGCAGGACGCTCGGCCACCCGTTCTGCGGCGAGCCGTGCGCGAAATCGTTCCGCGTCAAAACCCGCGTCGGGTTCGCGCGCGCCGAGCTCTTCAAGCTCGAGCGAGGCGTGTGCCAGGCGTGCGGACTCGACTGCGACGCGCTGCTTTCGCGGCTCGTCGCCGAGCCGAGCGTGCCCGAGCGCGAGCGCATGCTGGAGGCGGCGCGCGGCGAGAAAGGAAACCCCACATCCCCGTGCTTCTCCTCCGCGCGCGCGGCGGCCATCGCGCGCGCGCCACGAGCCGGGGACCTGTGGCAGGCGGACCACATCGTGCCCGTCGCCGAGGGCGGCGGCGAGTGCGGCCTCGAGAACTTCCGGACGCTGTGCGACGGGTGCCACCGCCGGGCGACGACGGATCTGCGCGCGCGGATGCGCGAGGCGGCGGCGGCGGCTGCCGCGGAGGGGACGAAGGATATCAGGGGCTTCTTCGGGGCGGGCTCTTCGCGCGACGCGCGCGACGCGTAGGAGACATCGTCGACGTCACGTTACGCGTACGAGAACGCGTCGAACGAACCCCGAACGCGTACGTCGCGCGTGAAAAAGGTGCGTGATCAAGAGACGTCGTATGAGTACATGTATGCATAGATTTCCGCACCGGATCGCGTTCGACCTGTCGCCTGTGTGACGACATCAATCGGAAGTTCGGAACATTTTTCTCGTCGGAACTTGTCATCCCCGTTGTTGCCCTGAGAAGCGGCGCCGCTCTCCTCAGAGCGCCACGCACAGCGACGCACGAGAAGCGGCGTTGCCGCGTCGACGCGTCGCGTCCGCGAACTGCTCGGTGGTAACCTCGGTTCGCGTCGTGATGGCCCCTCGAACTTCGAGGGGCGGTCCGCGATGGCCGGATCGCTCCGCGCTCGTCCTGCTGGGGGTGATCCTGGCTGGCGTGTGTCTGACCGGCGCTGACTCCTACGCGGTCTTGCCGGTGAACCACCTCACGGAAAAGGATTTCCACGCCGTGCCGTCCACGTGCGACGGGGTGGAGCTGACCAACCCCACGTTCCCCGCGGCGAACGCCAGCGTGGTGTACAAGGAGTTCTCCCCGGACTCGGGTGCGTCGGTTTGTCACATTTTCACGTGTCTGCGTCTTGTCGTTCCCTTGGGTTTTTCAAACATCGCGCGAGCGCCCGCTCGCGGTCGCGCGTCACGCGCGTCCCCGCGCGAGCTTCTCCCGCGCAGACGCCCCGGCGCGGCCGGGCGGGAACGCGCGTCGCTTCCCCGGCGGTCGCGACGCGCGGGCTCGACCCCGCCGGGGACTCCCCGCCGCGCGGACCGTCGACCCCGGTGTCACAATCGGCGCGAACGACAAATCTTGAACGACAGGTCATTCACATATTTTCGGCGGTCGACGACTCGGCGTCGCGACGAAACAAAAAGGCGTTTCGTTTCTCGGCGGAAAACCTCCTTTAGCCGCGCCGCGCCGCGCTCTCGCGAAGACTCGCTCTTACCTCCCTCCCCTTTTACGTTCTCTTTTACGAAAAAACCCCCCGATCGATCGTCTCTGTACCGAAACACGCAGCGTACATGACCGGCTCGCCCTGGCCGACGTGGCGCGGGTCGTCGAATCGCCACGGGAGCTCGCCGTACGCGCCCAGCAAGGACTTTTTCCCGACGTCGGGCGCGACGTGGCGATTCCGGATCGGCGTCAGCACGCAGGACGCGTTCGTGTACGCGTCGCCGGTGATCGACAACAACGGCACGGTGTACGTCGGGAACTCCAAGGGGCAGGTGTACGGCGTGACCGCCGCCGGCGCCAAGAAGTGGGACATGTCGTTGTCCGGGTACATCCTGTCGACGATGGCCATCGGGTCCAACGACTTTTTGTACGTCGGCGTGAGCGGCAACGCCACCGCCGGCGTGGTGTACGCGCTGGACTACAACGACGGCGTCATTCAGTGGGTTCGGCCCGTGGACGGGGAGATCCCCTCATCGCCCGTGCTGTACGGCGAGATGCTGTACATCGCCACGAAGCAGGGCACGCTGTACGCCCTCCACGCCGACACCGGAAAAGTGCAGTGGTCGTTCAAACCGCAGCCCGGCTCGGCCATCGTCGCCGCGCCCGCGCTGGACTCGGGTGGGAACATCTACGTCACGAGCTCGTACTATCCAGACTGGACGCACTACGAAAAGGCGGACAAGGAGGGCGAGCACGCGGTGTACAAGATCTCGCCTGGAGGGAACAAGATCTGGCGCTTCCTCTTCTCCTACGTCCTGCACTCCACGCCCGTCGTGGACGAGGCGCGAGGCGTCGTGTACGTCGGCGGACACGATAGGCGCTTGATCACGCTGGACATGACCACGGGCGAGCCCAGGGGATGCCGCGAAACCGGCACGCAAATCTCCAGCTCCCCGGCGTTGTTGCCCGACGGATCGCTGGTGTACGCCGGCGAGGACGGGTACCTGTACAAGTGCTCCCCCGGGTGCGCGGAGCTGCTCTGGAAGGTGTCCGTCAACAGCGAGATGGCGGGCGAGCTCGCGGAGGCGTCGGACGCGACCCCCTCGGCGGAGGTCGTGTCCCTCGCACCGTACTTCATGAGCTCGCCGATCGTCTTGGGCGGCGGAACCTCCGTCTTCGCCGTGAACTTTAAGGGCACGATCATGTCCGTGGACGCGGCGACGGGCAACAAGCTGTACGTCGCGGAGATGTCGTCGGGGACGGACGGCATCGCGGTCGCGGCGTCCCCGGCGGTGGGCCGCGACGGGTCCATCTTCGTCACCGACTACGAGGGCTTTCTGCACGCGTTCACCGGGAACGGCGGCTGTCCCATGGGACACTACCTCTCGTTCGATCCGGGGATTGCCAGCGACCTCGCGTTGCCGCCGCCGCCGCCCATGGCGCCGCGGCCGCCGCCTCTGCCTCGGGTGTACGCGCCCATCTTCCCCATCGTGGAGGTGAACTCGCCGCCGCTGCCGCCGCCGCCGCCCTCGTCTCCGCCGCCACAGCCCAACCCGCCGCCGCCTCCCATGGCGCCCGCCGCGATCTCCACGGAGATGTGCGTCGCGTGTCCCGAAGGGACGGTGGCGCCCGACCTCAACGTCAACGCGGCGTGCGCGTATTGCAAGCCGGGGTACTACGCGGCGGCGCCGGATTTGGCGTGCGACCTCTGTCCCTCGGGGAGCTTCCGCACGCAGGAAACCTCGGCTCCCTGGGATTGCACGACGTGTCCATTTGGGCAGTGGCAGGACCAGATGGGCGCGACGTACTGCCTCGAGTGCAGCACGGCGGAGTGGTGTCTCGGCGGGGACCGGTGCAAAACCGGGCACCAGGGCTTGGCGTGCAGCGAGTGCGAGAAGGGGTGGTTCATCTTCCAGGGCTCTTGCTTCCCGTGCCAGAAGAACGCGAGGTACTACTCGATGATCTTCATGGGCGTTTGCCTGTGCGTCACCGCGATCGTCGTCCTGGTGTTCGCGGATAAGCTCGGCAGGATGATGCGCAACGCCGGCTTGATCAAGCGCAGGCTGAAGAAACAGCTCGGCAAGGACGAGAGGAAACGCGCGGCGAAAGCCGGTACCATCGTGTTCATCGTGATGTTCATCACGTACCTCCAGATTCAAAATCTGATGATCGGCGTTCGGATCCCGTGGCCCGCGCCCATCACGGATTTCTTCATCGCGCTCGGCGCGATGATCAACTTCGACATCTGGGGGATGATCTCCCCGCAGTGCTCCGTGGACATGTCCTTCGAGGCTTCGTGGATGGTGCGGCTTATTTCGCCCGTCGCGGTGCTGCTGCCAGTGTCTGGCGCCATCTACTACTACTCGAAGAAACCAGGAAAAGCCGAGCTCACCGATCGCGTGTTCTCGGTGGTGATGCAGGTGCTGCACATGATGTTCGTCAGCACCACTCTGCACTCGTTGCAGCCGTTCGACTGCATGCTCCTGGCGCCCGCGGTGCTGGGCCCGAACGGCGAAGGCGAGAGCAAGTGGGTGATGGAGCGATACCCGAACATCACGTGCACCACGAGCGACAACAACTACTTCCGCATGGTGGTCGCGGGCATCACGGGGTTCGTGATTTACACGTGTCTGTACTTCCTCTTCGTCATGTACACGCTGTACAAGATCAAGAACTTGTCGCAAAAACACGAGACGTGGGTCCCGCCGCCGGGCACGCTCGGGCACCCGGAGTTCATCAGGGAGCTCCGCGCGAAGAAGAAGCGCGAACGCGCCATCGCCGCCGGGGAAGTGGTGGAGACTGCCGCCGAAGAGGACTTGAGCGAAGACGGGGTGAAGCCCGAGATCGTGGACGAGCTCGAGCCTTCGAAAGAGGGCGAAATCAAGAAGGGCGCCGGCCGCTGGGGCGAGAAGCATGATCCCCAGGAAGAACCGAAGGAAACCGTCCCGACGGAGGATTCGACTAACTCTCCGACTGACCAGGCGCCGGTCGAGGCGCCCCCGACCGAGGCGAGCCTTCCCTCCGAGCCGACGGACGCGAGCCTTCCTTCGCTTCCCCCCGATTCCGAGGAGGCGGACGCCTGGGACGCGGACGCGGCGGAGAGGCGGGAAAAGAAGGAGAAGAAGGAGAAGAAGGAGAAGAAGGAGAAGAAGGAGAAAAAAGAGAAGAAGGAGAAGAAGGAGAAGAAGGACAAGGATGGGGGCTCCTCCAAGAACCCTTTCAAGAAGTCTGCTTCCGACGCCGACGCTTCCGGGACGGCGGGGCCGGTGACCGAGGGCTTCTTCGGCGCGAAGAAGGTTGCGGACGAGAAGAAGGACAAGAAACACGGCATCTTCGACGACGAAGAGTACGTCTCGGACGACGAACCGGACGAAGGCGAGATTCTCGAGGCGAGGTTGCACCCCGAACTCCGCGTGGAGCTGAAACGTTACGGCCTGGTGATTCTGCCGTACCAGCAGCGCGCGTGGTTCTGGGAGCTCTTCAGCATGATGAACAAGCTCCTGCTGGCGATGACGGCGACGTTTTTCTCGCGCTCGCCGAAACTCCAGATGCAGCTCATGTTGGCGCAGAACACGACGTATTTGGTGCTGCTTGTGTTTTTCCGGCCGTTTTGCGCGGTGCCGTTCAAGGGCGGACCGATGGAGCGGTTCTTCGCGGACGTCGGCCGAGGCGAGCTCAAGGCGCACTGGTCCGCGGGCAACATCGTGGAAGTCGCCATGGCGTGCGGCTCCGTGACCATCAGCGCGATGGGCGTCTCCGTGGCGTCTGGCGAAACCGACCCCGCGGCGGGGAGCAGCGTGTTCTTCATTCAGCTCTTCGTGATTCTCGTCTTCATCGGCCGCGCGCTGCAAACCGCGGGGAACTCGGGGTCGTCCTTCTTCGGCGCCGCGCTGACCGCGGCGTGGGTCGCGAGCCGGTCGTACATCACAACAATTTTGGTGCGCATGGGCATCCTCAAGAAGCGCAAGCAGGAGGTGAAGAAGGTTGTCGAGAACAGCACGAAGGAGAAATCGGAGGCGGCGCGCGAGCGATGGGCGAGACTCCGCGCCGAGAGCGGTTTGTCCTCCGCGGCAGATGCGTTGAGGAAGCAGCCCATGTTGGTCCAGATGGCGATGGAGGCGAAGCGGCGGTCGGAACACGCGAGGAACGTGTTGACGCGCGGCGGCAAAAAAGTCGGCACGAGCATGAACAACTGGATCAACGAAGGCCGCGGCGAGAACGACGTCGAGGAGGACGACCTTCTTCCGGAGTCGCCTCCCGGCAAATTCGCCGTCGGGGCGTCGAGACTGTTGATTCGGTTCTCCCCCGTGTTCCTCTTTGTGTTCCTCGCGATCCCGATCGCGATCACGTCGCTGACGGTGCCGTACGGGTTCACGCTGGACTCCACCATGGACGCGTTCAACATCCGGGACCACCCCGCGGCGGAGAGCTTCACCACCTTTGTCAACGCGCGCGACCGCGCGCGAGAGCAGCGCGACGTGAACCACTACGTCACGCCCGACTGCGTGCCCGACACCCCCGCGGCGGCGGCTCGCCGGAAGCTCATGGAGATTGACGACGAGACGCAGATGCACGCGCACGCCATGCCCGACGCGGACTTTGCGAAACTGTACGCCAACGCGACGGACGAAGAAGCTCTGTCGGGGAGTCGCAAGCCCGGCCGCGGGTTGCTCCAGGTTTCGGACGAGTACACGCTGTCGTTTTGCGACCGCATGCGCGTGTACCTGTTTTACAGCTCGAGGGACGGCACGACGCTGTTGAACACGGACAGCCTGTTGGACATCAAGGCCGCGGACGACATCATCCGCTCGCATCCCAAGTACGAGACCTTCTGCGCGAAGTGGACCACGCCCAACGGGGACGTGCAGTGCATCCCCCCGCACTCGCTCGCGTCGTACTTTTTCCCCGAGTACTCCAACGGCTTGCCCGTGTTCAACGGCCTCGGCGACCCGTCGTCGATGTCGACGTTCGACCCCACGGGCGCGAGCGCCGGCTCGAAACAAGACGGCCGCGTTCTGCTGCGGAACCTGATGGCGAACGATAACTACATGCTGGACACTGGCTACGCGGCGGTGTCCCCGGAGCAGGTGTTGCTGAAGTCGCGGTCGGTGTTTACGTTTTGCCGCCGCGAGGATCGCTCGCGCACGAGCGAGAGCGCCATCTTCACGGACATCGCCATGGAGATGCTCGAGTCGGTGGTGGACAAAGCGCAGACGGGGCGAATCCAAGTGTTCTTCGGCGGCGACTACGTGTACGACGAGCAGATCAACCAGGCTGCGGTGCACGACGTCATCGTCATGGCCGCCGGTCTGTTCCTCGTGGGCGTGTTCATGACCCTCCACTTCCACTCGCTGTTCCTGGCGTTCGTGGTGGCGTTCCAGATCATCCTCTCCTTCTCCGTCACGTACTACGTGTACCGAGTGCTGTGCCAGGTGGAGCAGGTGCCGCTGCTGATGCTGCTCGGCATCTTCGTGATCATCGGCATCGGCGTGGACGACGCGTTCGTGTTTTACGACCACCTCGGAGGCGAGGAGGGTTCGGAGCTCTCGTCCTCGCCGGAGGAGTACGCGGTGGCCTTGACGAAGACGTTCCAAAAGACGGGGAGCGCGATGTTTGTCACGACGACGACGAGCGCGTGTTCGTTTGCGTCGAACCTGGCGTCGATGATTCCCGCGCTGCGGATCTTCGGGTTCTCCATCGCCGTGTGCGTCACCCTGAACTTTGTGTACGTGCTGACCATCTTCCCCGCCGCGCTGGCGCTCAAGCGCTGGGTGAACAAGAACATCCGCCGCATGTGGCGGGCGTGCCTGCGGATGGTGCTCGGGCGGAAGACGCTTCTCAACTCGGGAGTGTCTGACGCAAACGCCCCGGCGGCCAAGAAGAGCATCATGCAGAAAATCGCGTCGACGTACAGTAACTTCAAGTTTTGGGACTGGGTCGCGAACCTCGTCGGGTCCAAGCGCTCGGCGTTGGTGTTCCTGCTGTTGGGAATCCTCCTGATGTTGTGGTCTGGGTACATGGGAGGACGGCTGCAGTTCGCCAAGGGCAAGGTTCAGTTCTTCCCCACGGAGAGCAACCTGCATCAGTTTGAGCTGGCGAAGTCGGATTTCTCGGCGGCGATCGAGGATTGCGATTTCCGGTGCCCGACGGCCATACAGAACGGCATCCAGGATCTTTTCAGAGTCGGTGGAGCAAGCGCGGGAGGCGACGTTTTCGTGTTCCCAGATATCGGGAAAGCTCCTGGATTGGTTGGTGAGGCTCCACCCCCGCCGTCGCCGCCGCCCCCGCCGTCGCCGCCGCCGCCGCCGGCGCCATCACCGCCGCCGTTCCCGCCGCCGTCGCCGCCGCCGTCGCCGCCGCCGCCGCCGCCGTCGCCGCCGCCGCCACCGCCGCCGGAGCCGCCGCTCCCGCCGAAGCCGTCGCCGCCGCCGCCACCGCCGCCGCCGTTGCCGCCGTCGCCGCCGAACCCGCTGTCGCCGCCGCCGCCGGAGCCGTCGCCGCCGCCGCCGCCGTCGCCGCCTCTGCCGCCTATTCCGCCCACGGGCGCACCGAATGCGCCGCCGCCGCCGCCGAGATCGGAAGAGCACACGTCTGAACTCCAGTCACGGCTACATCTCGTATGCCGTCTTCTGCTTGAAAAAA
>ENA-OUOG01002594-OUOG01002594.1-marine-metagenome-genome-assembly--contig:-NODE-2594-length-18449-cov-5.668245_pt1 | contig 18449 bp, 12 predicted proteins | sample MGYA00248635_ERZ508505 | MGnify/ENA primary metagenome ERZ508505 (study PRJEB26176, sample SAMN06267871) | marine metagenome | isolation source: Saanich Inlet, British Columbia, Canada | place: Pacific...
AGTACAAATCACCGCTCGATGCGTCCATCGTCTGGATCCAGTCCCCATCCAGACGCACAGCGGGCTGCGTGGACTCGGCCGGTGCCGACTCGGGCTCGGGCGCGCGAGTGCGCGGTATGGGCGCGTACCCGTCGGCGGGAACGTCCGCGGCGTCCCCGCCATCTCGCGCGTCGTACCGTAACGTCCGCCGAGTGGACTCGGGGACGGCATCTTCCCGCGAATCGCGATCGACGAGCATTTGCCGAACGCGAGCGGCGCTTCGCTCGCGGTGCCGCTCGGTGCGCGACGCGCCGGGGCGAGCGGTCCAGCTTCTGAGCAGTCGACAACCGCGCGCGCGTCGTCCCGGTGCCGCGCGAACGCCTCCCGCACCACCTCCGCGAGGGACCGCGTCGTCGCGAATGTCGAACGCACTTTCGCGAACATCGATCGTTGTTGTTTTTCGCCTCCCGAGAAAACATATTCATGCGACTCTGTGACGGTCGTTTTCGGCGCACTTCGCTGGACTAGACTAGACTAACAACCGGCGTACGCGTCGTCGCGCCGTGTCTCTCCCTCACGGACGACGACGGTCCGTCCTACAACTCCCCCTTCTCGCGCACACGCGCGAACACCTCGTCCTGCCACCTCGTTTCCAGCTCGAGCGTCGCGTCCTGCTCCTTCGTCAGGTGGTTGCCGGCGCCGGCGGCGACGGCGGCGTGCTCGCTCGTTCGCTCGTAGAAGACCCACGATAAAATCTCGTGGTTCTGGTAGGACGCGCCGGTGGACGCGGTGAACCCGACCCACGCCATGCCTCCCTCTAAATCCAGAAACGCGCCGAAGTTCATCGGGACACTCAGCGCGGGACCGCTCATGTCGTCCACGAACACTTTCAAAATCCCGAGGCCGTGCCGGTACCCGACCGCGTGCGGGTACACCAGATTTACTAAATGCGGGCCGGCTTGGAACGAAGGGTGAGACGCCGCTTCCGGCGTGAATATCGGATCGTACTCGACGCGCACGTCGTGCCGCTCGCCGTCCGCGAGGTCGGGGATGTCCAACCCGACGCCTAGGTGGCTCCCGTGTTCAGACCTTAGCTGAGAAGTGCCTCGGGTGAACACGGCGACGTGGTTCTCGTACGGATCGCGAAGCTCGGCGTCGTACCACGTGTCCAACTCGATCGCCACCGCGTTCGGGATGCCCCCGAATCCAAGGCCCCCGCCCCCGTCCCCGAGGCTCTTGGCGTCGAAGTTCTGGATCACGAACGCGAGCCCGTCGCCGCCGCGGCGCGCGCAGGACCGGGGCGTGTGGTCCACCCACTTGCACGGACCGGGCACGAGCTGGCCCTCGTCGGGCACGACGCGCATGGAGAAGTCCGTGCGGAAGCCCCCCACCACGGACTGCTTCGTCTGGTGCCACGCGGAAGCCACGAGGTTGGGCACCGCGGGGGTCAGGCGGAGCCACGACTGCGTGCGGTTCGCCACGCCCTGCAGGGAGAGCCCGTCCAGGGTCTTGAAGTCGGGGAACGCGAAGTTGCCGCCCGCCGCGGCGAGCGAGGCGAGGAGCACCACCGCGCGGAGCGACGCGCGCATCGCGGAGTGCGCGCTGCGCGGGAAACGACGAAAACGAGAGCTGACACGGCGTTTTCGTCGGTTTCGATTTTCACCGAAGCTCCGCCACGACGTCGCGTCCGGACGTTCGTCTCGGCGCGTTCGCCACTTCGCGCCGCGCGAGGTGGCGGTTCGGCCGGGTTCGACGGGTTCGAGGCTGGCGAACGCGCGCGCGGCGATGTCCGGCCCGCGGACGACGCCGCCCGACGCGGCGCACCGAGCGCTCGCGCTCGAGCTGGACGCCGCGCTGGCGAACGACCCGCTCGTGGATGAGCTCGCGTTCGTGCCTTCCGCGACGATGGCGGATCTGTTCGGGCCGAACGCGCGGACACACCCTCCCGGCGCGGTGGTCAGCGCGGCGGTCCCCGGCGCGTTCGCGCTCGTCGAGCACAAGCTCGCCGTGGCGGTGTCGGCGCTCGCGCCCCTGCACGCGTTCGCGCGCGAGGCTCTGCGGCGCGCGGACGCGGCGGACCTCCACCGAACCGAAAACCGAAACGAAAACGAAAACGAACGAGGCGCGCGCGACGTCGGCGTCGATCCGGACACGCGCGCGGACGCGCTCCGGCTGCTTCTCCTCGTGAACGGCGACCACACGACGGCGTGGAATCGAAGGAAACGAAGGCTCATCGTGAACTGCGCCGCCGTCGATGCCGCCGACGCCGACGCCGCCGACGCGCAAACGAAAAACGAAAAAACGACAGCGACGGGAAACGCGTCGGGAGACAAAAAAAATTTGGTCTCCGCCGAGCTGGCGTTTTGCGCGCTCGCGCTGTCCAAGTTCCCGAAAGCGCAGGCCGCGTGGGCGCACAGGCGCTGGGTGATGTGCGCGTTGGACGGTGACGGAGATTCGCGAAAAAGACACGAGACGGTTCCCTCTCAGGCGCGCTTCGCCTCGGAGTCGGAGGTGGCGGGCGCGGCGTGTTTGCGCAAACGGCTCAACTACGCCGCCTGGGCGCACCGCAGGTGGTGCGCGCTCGGGCGGCGCGGCGGCGCGCTCGCCGCCGCAGGCGCGCTGAGGGAAGACGTCAGCCTGTTTGACGCGGAGCTCGAGCGCACGAAACGCTTCGTGCGCGTGAACGTGTCGGACTACTGCGGTCTGCACTACCGCCAGGCGGTTTTGACGCGCCGCGCCGAGAGAGCGGCTCCGCCGGATTGGGCGGACGAAGCCGAATTAACGTCTTCGTTGATCGCGCGGTTCCCCGGCCGCGAAGCGCTCTGGGCGCACAGGCGGTTCGTGTTCGACGCCCGCCTGCGAGGCACCGCGAACGACACGAAAGAGGCGCTTTTGGCGGAGGAGCTCGCGTTCGCCGATTGTTTTGTTCAAAAGCGCGCGGGTTCGGAGGACGGCGACCGAGGGAACGAAAAAGACGCGACGCCGCGTACGGTTCACATCTTGCATCCCTCCTGGGCGGAGCACCCCGCCGCCGAGCAGGCGCGGTTCGCGGCCGCGCACGCGCTCTGGGCGCTCGAGGCGGCGCGTCGCGCGGGCGTGCGCGGCGCGGTGGGCGCGGTGGGCGCGGCGCGGCGGGCGGCGGCGGCGGAAGCGCTGGCGGCCGCCTGGCCGTGGGGCGCGGCGGCGACGCGCGGGATGCGCATCGCGCGCGTCGGCGGCGGCGCGAGCGGCGACGCGGGCGAGTCCGCTATGAGCGCATAGTCCATACACGGCATAGCAGCGTAGACTGTATCTTAGATATGTAGAGCGGTCACTATAGCGAGCGTCGAATGTTTTAAAGGGTGGTGGGTTTTCATCACACGGATCCGATCGTGTTTCGCGCGATCGCGCGTATCGTCGTCGCTGGCTGTCGTGGAAGGCTCCGTTCGCGTTCGGCGCCTCTCGTGTTTTTCGCCCTGTTTTTTTATGATACTTACGCCTGCAGGATGGGTTCGGCGTCGGGCAGAAGCTGGAACGACGGCGTGGACTTGGCAATCTCCAGCTCTTCCTCGTTCATGTCCGCGGCGATGGACTCGTACAGGGGCGTGGACATGTATCGCTCGGAGGTGTCGGGAAGCATGGTGAGGATCACCGAGCCCTTGGGCGCCTTCTCCGCCACCTTAAGCGCGCCCGCCATGGAGGCGCCGCCGGAGATACCGGTGAAGATACCCTCCATGCGCGCGAGCTTCTGCGCGGTCTCGATCGCCTCGGGGCCGGTGATGGGCACGAGCTCGTCGTACAGGTTCATGGCCTGCGCGTCCTCCAGCACCTTGGGGATGAAGTCGGGGGTCCAGCCCTGGATGGGGTGCGCGGCGAACGCGGGGTGCGACCCCGCGGGCGCGCCCGTGGGCTTGCGCTCGGTGGTCACGCCCGACGCGATGAGCCCCGCGGCTTCGGGTTCGAGGAGCACGATCTTGGTGTCCGGGCGCGCCGCCTTGAGCGCGCGGCCGACACCCTGGAACGTTCCGCCGGTGCCGTAGCCGGTGACGAAGTAGTCCAGCTGCTTACCCGCGAAATCCTGCAGGATCTCGGGCCCGGTGGTGGACGCGTGGAACGCGGGGTTGGCGTCGTTCTCAAACTGCGAGCACAGGAACCAGCCGTGCTCGGCGCAGAGCTCCTCCGCCTTGGCCACCATGCCGGTGCCCTTGCCCGCCTTGGGCGTCACGATCACCTTCGCGCCCAGCATGCGCATGATCTTGCGGCGCTCCACGGAGAAGGGCTCGGCCATGCAGATCACGCAGTCGTACCCGCGCTGCGCGCACACCATCGCGACGGCGATGCCGGTGTTCCCGGAGGTGGCCTCCACCACGGTGTCGCCCTTCTTCAACACGCCGCGGCGCTCGGCGTCGGTGATCACGGCGAGAGCCAGACTGCGTGTACGTGCGTTCGGAGACGTGCAATATGCGTTTTCAGTCAGCAGCGAGGTTAAAGGAGGTTTCGGAGGCGTGTATATGCGGCAAAACGTCGACGACGCGCGGACGCCGAGCGCCTTTCCCGCGACTGAAAAAAACGTCGCGTTCGTGGACTTCAGCCGGTGCGTCTTTTCGGACGAAGCGAGCCCCCGAAAACGAAAAAGCGCAAAAAGGGGAAGAACGAGAATCATCGGATGTTCGCGGTTCCGATTGGGCCGACCGCGCGGGCGGAGCGGGTCCGATCCGGGGTGAACGCCCGCGAAACAGAGACACGCGGGCGCGTTCGATCGCGCTCGGGCACGTACCGATCCTTCACCGACGAGCACGGGTTGAAGAACTCCGCCTTGGCGTACATCGTCACGCCCTCGGGCGCGAGGCGGTTGATCTTGACGATGGGCGTGTCGCCGATCGTCTCGAGGATGTTGTCGTACAGGCGCGCCTTGGGGGTCACAGCGACCGCGCGGCGCGCGGGCGCCGCGCGACGCGCGCGGACCTGGCGGCCGCCGAGGGCGACCTTCTGCGTGGCGAGCGAGGGGTTGGAGAGCGCGAACATGTCCTTCCGTGCGAGACAGAGTGACCGCCGATTCGACAAGGGCGTTAGTTTCTTCCGAGACGTGGCGACTTTGGATTTTTTCGCTCAAGTGACGAAGCAAGGCGCGCGACGCGACTGTAGCCTATGGGCCTGTCGGCGATTTTGAAACGCTTGTTGTTGGAACTGACGACCCTCTCTCGCGGCATTGGGGGGCGCCCGCCTGCGATGGTGGCGCGACGCGAGCGCGACCCGCGGTCGCCGAGGGCATCCGCGGGGAGCGCCGGTGCCGAAGGCGACTCCAGTCACGATGACGACGTGAGGTTCTGGCGTGAGCGCGCGCTCCGGCTCGCCGAATCCGGTCAGGCTGGACCTTCGGGCGACGCCTTCGGGGAAGGACGCCGACCCGGCGCGGCGGCGGCCGCGCTGGACGCCCTACTCCGCCCGCGCGCTTCGGCCGACGAGACGCGCGTCGGACGACCGACGAGCGCCTCCGGCGGCCGCGCGTCCGTTCGACGCGCGCTGGACACGAACCCGACGTCCGTCAGGCCCGCCGGCGACGGGACGAAAACGCGACGAGCCGAGATGCACGCCGCGGTGGCGTCGCTGCACGCGGTGGCCGCGGACCTCACAGAGCGCGCCGAGGCTGTCGACGCCGAGCTCGCCGCGCTCGCCGAGCGCAAGGCGGACGCGCACGAGCGCGCGGCCGCGCCTTTGGAACGCAGGCGCGACCGCATCGCGCGACTCGTGGAGGATGTCGAGCGGAGTCTGCGCCGCGCCGCCGCCGCGGACTTCGACGACGGGTCCGCGGCGCTTCGGGTTGGCGAAGAGGCGGCGCGCGCGCGCGACGAGCGCGACGCCATCGCGCGCGACGCGGAGAGTTCGCGAAGGAACGACACTGTGAAACACGAAGCGCAAAGCGCGCCTTCGTTCGTTCGCCGCGGCCGACCCCCCGTCGCAAGAGGCTTCGCCTTCTCGCCGCCAGCCTCGCCGCCGCGGCGGCGCGCGACGTCCTCCGACGCGCGCGTGTCCACGGAGCGCGTAAAAAGCTCCGCCGACGTAAACCCCCCGTGGGACGGGCGCACGGCGCTGGACACGTCGCGCGACGACGAAGCCCGGGCGCGCCGCGACCGCTCGCGCTCCAAGTCGCCGGCGCGGGAGACCGCGAGTCAATTCGACGTCTCCGCGGCGCAGAAGGTTTCGGCCGGGCAAGTCCCTTGGTACGCGGGGGCGATTCCGCCGCGCACGACGTTCCCGCCTCCGCCACCCGCCCAACGCGCCGAACGCGCCGAGCGGGAGCGGAAGCGGGAGCCGGACCCGGACGTACGGGCGCCCGCGCCCGCGCCCGCGCCCGACTTCGCGGCGGCGCTCTGGCCCGACTTCTCGGCGTACGGGTACGGCGGCGGCGCGGCGGGCATGCGGCCCGGCGACGCGTCCTCGCGCGTCGAGGCGCTGCGCGGCGGGTACCAGACGGCGCTGCTCGAGATGCAGAGGGCGCGCGCCGCCGAGCGCGAGGCGGCGGCGGCGGCGGCGGAGGCGGCGGCGCGTGAGCTCGAACTGCAACGCGCGCAGCTCGCGGCGATCGCGTCGAGGCTCGCCAAGGCCGCGGGTGTGCCCTCGGCGCCGCGCGCCTGGGGAGGCTCCATATCGCGCGCCGCCGACGCCGCGGCGTTCGCCGCCGAGGCGGAGCGGAGCGAGGCGGCGCCGGGACCCGCCTTCGCGGCGGCGGCGGCGGCGGCGGAGCGCGAGCGGAGGAACCGCGCGACTCGGCGCGCGCGCGAACACGACACGCGGGTGGAGGAGGAGGCGGAGACTTACCGTCTCCGCGCGTCGAGCCTCGGCGCATCCTCGGGCTCCCTGGCGTCCGCGATGGCGGACCTCGCGGAGGTGGCGCGCGTGACGCGCGAGCGCATGGAGGGTTTAGAAGTCGACGCGACGAAAAAGGAAACCGAAGGTTCCGCGCGCGAGGCGGTGGCGACGGCGGCGCGCCACGCCGCCGCCGCCGCCGCCGCGTCGGCGGCGGGTGGGTCTCCCGCGGTGGTGGCCACGGCGCTCGCGGAGATGGCCGCCGCGCTCAGGCGCGCCGAGCGCGCGGCTGCCGGCGTGGACGCGTCGGCGGCGCGCGGCGAGGCGCGCGCGGCGCGCGCCGAGTCCATGCTCGAACGCACCGCCGACGCGCTCGAGGACGAGGCGCGCGGGAGCGACGCGGAGTTTGGCCGGATCCTGGACGAGCTTCGCGTCGCCAGGGACCGGGTGGAGAGCGACGACGACGAGCGTGGCGCGAGTGAGTCGGGCACACTACACGCCCCGAACCGCGCGTTCGACGAGGACGCGTTCATCCTGAGCGAAATTCTGAGAAAAGCCGACGCGGAGGCTCGGAGCGACGCGGAAGCCGCGGCGGCGGCGGCGGCGATCCGCGGGAGTCTCGAGGCGCGCGGCGAGACTTTCGAGACTTTCTCGCCGCGGGTCTCAGCGACTTCGCCGCGTCGGCCGGCGCGGCGTCGGCAGCTCGGGGACCGGGTCCCCCCCGACCCGAGACGGCCCTCGTCGCTGGAGTTCAAGGGCCCGGCGCGGTTCGGCGCGAACCTTTTTTCGCGCGACGAAGACGAGACCCCGGCGCAGGAACGCGAGACGTACGAAGTCATCGGCCCGGCTTCGTTTTCCGTCAATCGCTTCGGGACGCTCGTCGCGGCGGGACCCAAGTAAGGAAAAGTCGTCCGTCCGCGACGACTTACTTCGTAGCGCTAGTCTATCTATCTACGCGTAGTCACGTGTACTATTAATGACGTACGGTCAACGACGTACGCGCCACTCGCTAAAGCCGCTCGACGATCCGCGGACGTCTGACGAGAGGGTATCACTTGGCGGACCACGCCCACGACAGGAACCCTTTGCGTCCCATCTTCTGCACGTCCACCCGCGCGACGAGGAACACCGGCCACAAGAGCAGCTGGATGATTGGTTTGATCCATCTGTTGCGCGCGCCGATCGGGCCGGACGTGGACCACGGGGATGTCGCCGTCGAGACGCCGTCCTCCACCCGCGCGACCGCCTCCGTGTCCCGCTCGTCCCACTCGAACGCGAATATGTCGGCGTTCGCGGCGATGCGCGAGGGCGTGACGGACTTGGGGATCACGACCACGTCGCGCTCGACGTTCCAACGCAACGCGGCTTGCGCCGTCGACACTCCGCGCCGCGCCGCGACTTCCGCCATCGCGGGGTGGTCCAGGACACCAGATCCCCGCGCGAGGGGTGAGTACGCGGTCACGGCGATGCCTTTGCTCTGACAAAACGCCACCAGCTCTTTTTGCGGCAAACGCGGGTGGAGCTCGATCTGGTTCACCGCCGGCGCGATGGTCGCCGTCGACAACAACGCCGCGAGCTCGTCTTGGTTAAAGTTGGAAACGCCGATGGCGCGCGCCTTACCGTCGCGCACCAGCCCCTCCATCGCGGCCCAGCACTCCGAGATGGACGCGCGCGCGTCGTCCTGCATGAGCGTGCCTCGCTTCCAGACCACCGGCCAGTGAATCAGGTACAGGTCCACGTACTCCAGCTGCAGGTCCTCCAGCGTCTGCGCCAAGCCGTCGCGAACGTCATCCGGCCGACGCCGATCGTTCCACAGCTTACTGGTCACGAACACGCCGTCCCTGGTGGCGGTGCCGCTCGCGAACGCCTCGCGCAGCGCGGCGCCCACCTCCGTCTCGTTCGCGTACGCCGCGGCGCAGTCGATGTGACGGTACCCCAGGCGGAGCGCGTCCGCGACAGCGGCGCCCACCACGCCGCGGGGCGCCTGCCACGTGCCCAGGCCCACCAGGGGCATGTCGGTGCCGGACGAGAGCCGGATCGTCCGCGGGGGGGTGGACGTCGCGGAGGAGGCCATGACGACGCGCCGCGCGGAGGGGCGACCCGCGCGCGCGGAGAGGAACGCGGGGGAGACCGCCGCGGCGCTTCGGCTGGCGAGCATCACGACCCGCGCGCGCGCGGATGAGTGAGGTGGACCTGGTGTCGTCATCAGCGTTGTCTCGGAAAATTTCGCGAAAAGAAGGAGCGGCGGCCACGTTTCCACCGGGCAGTGGGCATGGCGCCGCCCACGCGGTACCAGGTGCTGCGCGAGGATGGGGAGGTCGGGGATGACGGCGAGACGCCGAGCGTGAGTGGTGCGAGCGCCGAGGACGCGGACGATGCGCCCGCTCCCTTCTGGGACGAGGCGCGGGGCCAGCTCAACCTCGCGCTCCCCGTGTCGCTGAGCATGGTGTGCAACCGCGTCATGTCGCTCACCTCCGTGGCCTTCGTGGGGCACCTCGGCGCGCTCCCCCTGGCGGCGGCTGCTCTGGCGACCACGCTGGGGAACGTCACCGGCAACTCCATCATGGTGGGCATGGCCAGCGCGAGCTCCACCATCGGGGGCCAGGCCTTCGGGGCGAAGCGGTACGCCACGCTGGGTTCCGTGTTGCAGCGATGTCTTCTCATCCTCACCATCGCCGGCGCGCCCATCGCGGCGACGTGGACCAACGCGGAGGCGGTGTTGCTTCGGCTGGGCCAGGATCCAGACATCGCGCGCCTCTCCGGCGTGTACATGCGGTGCTTGATCCCGGGCCTGTTCTTCTACGCGTGGAACATCTCCACGCAGGCGTACATGCAGTCGCAGCGCATCACGAAACCCGGCGCCGTCGCGGGCGTCGTCGCGGCGATTATTCACGTCCCGATGAACTACCTGTTCATACACGCCTTCGGCTGGGGGTACGCGGGCGCGGGGCTCGCGACGTCCTGGAGCAACGGCGTGGTGCTCTCCATCAACGTCGCGTACCTGTGTTTCTTCAAGGACAAATCGCTTTTGAAACGCGGAGGCGGGGGCGACGACGACGCTAAAAAAACGTGGACCGGGTGGAGCCTTCGCGACGCGACGTCCGAGTGGCTCCCGTTTCTGCGGCTGGCGCTTCCCGGCATTCTGATGATGGCCGAGTGGTGGGCGAGCGAGCTGAACATCCTCATCGCGGGATGGCTCCCCGACCCCGAGCGCAACGTCGCCGCGGTGAGCATCTTCCAGATCACCAACGCTCTGGCGTTCATGTTGCCCATCGGCTTTTCCGTTGCCGCGCTGACGCGTTGCTCCAACGAGCTCGGCGCGGGCCGCGCGCGACGCGCCAAACACGCGTCCGACGTCGCGTTTAAAATGATCCTCGTGCTCGAGTTGTTGGTTTCCGTCGCCATCTTGCTCGTGAAAGACGCGTGGGCGCGTCTGTACACCACGGACGAAAAGGTCGTGACGCTGGTCGCGAAGTTGCTCGTTCCCTTGGCGGTGTACACCGCGTTCGACGGCGCGCTCTGCGTCGCGTCCGGCGCCATCAAGGCGTGCGGCAAGCAATGGGTCGCCGGGCCGGTGGTCCTGTTCGCGTACTACGTGGTGGGTATTCCCCTGGCGTACTACCTGGCGTTCACCAAAGGCACGGGCGCGATGGGTCTGGCGATAGGCGCCACGGTCGGCACCGTGATCCACGCGGCGATCATCATCGTCGCCGTCTGGCGCACGGATTGGCCGCGCGAGGCGCGGCGCGCGGCGGAGCGCGTCGGGGCGAAGGGGGACGACGGCGCGCGCGACGACGCGGCGAAGGACGAAGAAACCGGGAACGGCGGGAAACTCGAGAGTCTGAGACGCGCGGAGAGTCACGGCGAGACGCTGCTCCCGCCGATCGCGGAGGTGGAGCTGTGCGAGGCGGCGCCGCCGAAGGCGGCGCGCGCCGCGGAAAAGGAGGCGCCGACAACTTAGTAGCGAGTTCATGAGACCACAGAGGTAGAGCTGGGTGATGTGACGAAACGATGATGATCTCTTCTCTGATACCGTAATAAGGAAAACCCTTCCCGTCGTCGTCGTCGTCTCGTAGACGCTCGTCCGTCTAGGAGTGCATACCACGCGCCGCCGCGATTGACCGTCGCGTCACGCGCCGGCGACGGCGAGGAGCGCGGCGCGGAACCGCGGAATCTCCAACAGCAGAACTCCGAAGACGCCGCTCAGGGCGAACACCACCCCCGAGACCGCCGCCGCGGCATCCTCTCCCGCGGCCGCCAAAGCCGCCGTCCCGGCGGCGTGCGAGGAGACGCCCGTCGCCGCGCCGCGCGCCGTCGCGCCGCGAATGTGCATCGCGTCCATCAGCGCGCGCCCCGCGCTGAGCCCGATGGTGGCGCTCAACGCGCATCCCGCGGCGGCGAGCGACGGGTTCCCGCCCAGCGCCGCCGCCATGTGCACGGCCAGGCCCGTGGTGGTGCACTTGGGCAGGGACGCCAGCACGACGTCCGGCGGCAAGCCCACCGCCCTCCCGAGCGCCGCGCCGAGGAGCAAGCCCCCCGGGACGGCGACGGCGACGGCGAGCGCCAGCGGCTTTGCGTTTTTCCGAAGCGTCTCGGCTTGCGCTCTGACTCGAAACGCGAGGCCCAAAACCGCGGGGGGCACGAAGTACAGGTATAACGCGCCCGCGCCGGCGAGGTAGTCCTGGATGCCCGCCTCCGCGCCCACGCCCGTGAGCCACCCCACGAGGGACGCGACGCACGCCATGGCGACGCCGCCGGTCACCGTGGGGGCCAGACCCAGCCTCTGCGCTTGGTTTGGGACGCGGCGCGCGAGCAGGTACGTCGCCGCCGTCGCGCATGTGTACGCGGGCGCGGCGGTGTGGTGGAAAACCAGCTCGACCCATGGAATTAACGCCAGAGGCGCCAGCGCCACCGTCGCGACGAGCCACAGGCCCTCCGGGGGCGTGGCCCCACACACGGCGCGCGCCGCGTCCGCGGCGCTCATGCGTCGCGGGCGCCGAGCCGCCGAAATCGCGCTCGTCTGCGTTTCCTCGGTCTGTTGTTCCCCGTCCCTCGCGGTGTCGCCGATGGAAGAGGACGAGAACGCCTGTGCCACCTTCCCCGCCACGAACATGGTCGCGATGGTCCCCACCGTGCACGCCGCCGCGGCGGTCCACAGGAGGCTGCCCGAGGGGAGGTGGGACACGGGCACGGCGGCGATGTACGGGATGAAGATGCACGCAATCTGCGCGTCCACGGCGTCCACCGCCGGCTTGAGCGTCCGCGTGATCGCCCGGTCGAGCGTTCCTTTGGGAGGCACGGCGAGCAGGGTCGCGGTGAGCCCGATGAGCGCGGCGACCAGCGGCGCGACCGCGATGCCCGCGGCGGCCATGAGAAACGCCACGAGGCGGAGGTACAGGTCCAGAACGGCGATTCCCACGCCGACTCGCAGCAACCAGCGCACGAGCGCCGAGAGCACAGCCTTGGAGCGGCGGGGCGTCGGCGTCTCCACGACAAACGCGTTGGTCACGGAACCACGCGCGCGAGTCCAACGGCGGGGCGCGCAGTCGTGCGTTCCCGGCGTCCGTGAGTACCAACGCGGTGGCGGTCGACCTCGCTCGGCGGTGCACACAACGGCTCGCCCCGAACCGGAAGCCGCGCACCGCGGCCGCCAGGTCGCGGACACCGCGAGCGAGGTGTTCGAGAGGGACGGGCGTGCCGCCGCCGCCGCGCGCGTGGCTCTCCGGGCGGGTGCATGGGGACGTGAGGCACCGCTCACAGCGGCGCGAACCGCCGACATGGTTAGTGGTGCGCGGCCGAGAAGGGGGGCGAACCGGCGCGAAACGCCAAGCGACGAAGCTGTCACCTGAGGGCGGAGCCGTCCACGGAGGCTGCCTCGAGTTTCGCCGACTTACTCGCCTTTGACCGACCGCGCCTTACCTCTCCGCGCCTACTCCCCGCCGCGCGTCCTCGCCTTCCCGTCGGATCGACGCCGCGTCCGCGCGCTCGGAAATGACGACGATAAGCAGCCAACGTGCGCGTGAAAACGCGTTTTCGCGCGACAGGTGATCCGAAAGGCGAACTCGAGGGCGAGTCGGTGAAAAACGCCGCGTCTCCTTTGAACCAGGGTGAAAAAAAGAAAAAAAAACCGATGTCTCCACGCACCGTAAAGTTCCGGTTTTGGAAGTGCACGAACCGTTCTTCCCGCGCCATCGAAAAGGTGCCGATGGTCCACGCGCGATGGCACTCGCACGCGCACGTGCTCAGAACAACCCGTCCAAACACGCAAGTCATTTCAAATGTCTGAGCGTAAGGCCGTCATCAAGAACGCGGACATGTCCGAGGTGCGTGTCCGTCGCGTCACGCGGTACCGCGCGGTTTCCGTCGCTTCAGCACGCGGAAATGGAATGCGTCTGCGGGCGCTTCTCTTCCCCCCGGGAAATCCTCGAACCACCTTCCGGCGACCGTCCCGAGCGCGGCCCTCGACCGACCGCGGGACGCGGGGCTCACCGCTTCCATCCCACCCCACCGCTGCTTCGCGAATAACAGGACCTCCAGCAGGATGCCGTGGACTGCGCCACCCAGGTGCGTCTCCTCGAAGACTCGTGAGCGTCGGCTTTTGGAAGTTACCAACGCGAACCACGCGTGTTTTTTGACCGGCGGGGGGCACGTGATCGCGAGCCTCGCGATCGACCACGCCCGATCGCGGCATCGACGCCGCGAACGCTCGTCACGCGGCGATCACCGCGCGATCGCGTTCGCGGACGGTGTCCTCGTGGTCGGACGTCTCCCGCTCGCGAACGGCCGCGCTCGGTCGCCGCGACGCTCCGTTTTTGGCGCCCGAACACTCGCGAAGATCGTCCCGAGCCCGAGGGACGAGCCTTGTCCTCGTCCCGGCTCCGTCGCGCCTCCCGACGCGGCACCGCGCCTGACCGCCTTTCCCCCCGCGCTCCGCAGGCTCTCGAGAAGTACAACATCGAGAAGGACATCGCTGCGTTCATCAAGAAGGAGTTCGACAAGAAATATAACCCCACCTGGCACTGCATCGTCGGGCGTAACTTTGGGTCGTACGTCACGCACGAGACGAAGCACTTCATTTACTTCTACCTCGGGCAGGTTGCCGTGCTTCTGTTCAAGTCCGGATAAGCGAGTTGCGGCGGCGCGCGCGTTTAGGCGCACTTTCTAGGGCGACGTAGAGCACGCGACGGTCGATCGCACGTGTGATTCGAACGAACGATAGATACACTTCTTAGACGCGCGGAGAGACGAAAAGCGCGTACGAAAACGGCGCGTCGCGACGCGCGTCGTAACAACGTCGCCATCACAACACAAACTTGCGCCTGTTGCGCTTGGTCCCGTCCGTCTCGCCGTTGCGCACGTACTCGTACTCGCCGTGCTCGCTGTCGAACGTGCCCTTCTGCACGGACATCAGCTTGAGCGTGAACCGCGGGCCGAGCTCCTGCAGCCGCGCCTGCACGGAGGTCTCCTCGGTCTCGCCGTCCGCGTTTCTCCGCGGCTTCTTTTTTTTACCAGCCGCGCGCGCGCCGCCCTCGCCGTCGCTCTCGGCGTCGGAAAAGTCCTCCTCCGACGACTCCTCGGAGTCGCTGCCGGAGTCGCGTTCGTCTTCGCTCTCCTCGCTCTTGTTCCTTCGCTCCTTTACCTTCTTCTCCAGCGCCTTGGCCTTCTTCCCTTTGCCGAAGCGGCCGCGCGTCTCGACGTCCTCCGTTTGGACCTCCGCGGTGGCGAGGTGCCCTTGGTGTTGTCGCTTCTTCCCCAAACGCGTCTCGAAGATGTACCGGTGGTGCCGGAAAAAGATGAAGTCTCTTTGGTTGTGGAACGTCACCACTCTGCGGCCGTTGAACTCGGGCCTTTGCGGGAACACAGAGGCGAACATGCGTCCCACTCTGTGGCCCATGCGCGTCGAGAAGTTGTTCAAAATGAGCTCCGGGTAGTGGTTCGTCGCGCGCCCGTGGTTTTTGATCTTCTTCGTCAACACCAACGACGACAGGCGATACAAACACGTGGGGCCTTCCGGGAGGTGCACGTGTAACAGGCCGTTGACGCGCGCGCCGTGCGAGAACTTCTTGTTCTCGTTGAACACCAACAAGTCCGTGAACCCGCGCGTTGCGGCGTGTTTCTGGATCTCCTGCACGGTGTACGCGCGTCGCGCGTAGTAGTACGCGTTGGGCACGACGGTGAAGAGGTTCTCCAGAAACTTGAACATCTCGCCGCTGGGTTTGCGCGACGTGGTGATGATCACCTTCGGGGACGTGCTCTGGGAAAAGTACGACGCGAACTCGTCCTCGGCGTCCTCCTCCGCAACCTCTTCATCACCAGCCTCCACGAACGTCTCGTCACGCACGCGCTGGTTCTCGATGGTCTTCGGAACTTGCCTCGGTTTCGGGGTCTCGCCCGCGGCGAGCGCGCGCTCCTCCTCCTTTTGCCTCGCCACGCGTTTCTTCTTGCGCTCCAAGGCTTTGTGATGCTTGAGCTTGCCGTACAGCTCCGAGCGCGCGATCTTGTTCTTGATGCCGCTCGTCTGCTTACCCACGGTCACCACGGTGTCCTTCTCTCGGCGCGCGCGTTTCGCGTCGCCCGAACCCGAGCCGGACGCGACGTCCCCGTCGCCGCCGGCATCGGAAACCTTCTTGCGCTTCGACGCGCCGCCGCTCCCCTTCGCGACGGACTTCGCGCTCCTGGGTGTGCCGCCTCCCATCGCGGGCCCGAGTCTAAGGAAACGCGGGTGCGACACGCGCCGACACTCGCGCTCCGGGCCGCGAAACGACCGCCGGACGCGCCGTCGGGTGTGCCGGCCAGACCGGGGCAACGCGCCTCGCCGTCGCCGCCGACACATTTTCCTCAACACGAGAAACGCGGACGCAGGCGCCCTGACTGTTTGCTCATAGGCATAATTCGCGAAAAAATGACTCCCGACGAGAGCGCCTTTTTCACGAGCGCATCCAAACCGACGCGGGGTGTCAGCGTGAACAGAACGACGTGCCGTTTCGCGCCGCGCCGCGCGCGCTTCGTCGCTTCCGTTCTTTCGTTACACACGCACTACGCGTCTCCGCCGCGCGCGTCACACGGCGCGCTCGCTGTCGTTCGACGCGGCCTCGAAAAAAAATCAGTCGTCCCTCTGCCCCTTGAGCCTGTCCTTCCCCACGAACTGCCTGTACCCGAACCACTCGAGGTCCCCGGGCCACGTCCCGACGCCCTCGACGAGCGAGTCGTCGAACGCGCAGTCTTGGTAATACTGATTGACGCCGCCGTACAGGTGGTACAGGTTCTTGTACCCCGCCTGGTACAGCTCGAACGCCCCCGGCAACGAGCCCGCGCCTTTGGTGTCGTCCGTCAAGCCCCGGTTCTTCGGGGGCTCTCTGACCAGCGACCCGCCCCAGATGCACGCTAAGATGATCTTCGCGTTTTTGTCCGGGACGGCGGCTTCGACTTGCTTCACGAAGTCCTCGTTTTTCTTCTTGAAGCCGGGCAGACGCAGCTTCGCCAGGAACCCGCCGGTGACGTACGGGACGTGCACGGACCCGGGTATGGACCACTTGTCGTAGTCCGGCTCGAAGCGCACGTCCAGCAGAACCGCGCCGCGTTTCATGAGCTTACTCGCGTCGCGCGAATCCAGCGTGTCCATCTTCTTCTCCTCGTTCAGCCACCGCCACACCTCCGGCCACTTGGGCATGCCCTTGCCCACGCCGGGAACGATGCCGTTCGCGTCGGGGGTGCCCACGGGGAAAGGTGCCTTGCCGGCGTACGTGGTGACGGTGGTGGCGCGGCTCGCGGTTCGGGTCAGCGCCGCGCGTCGCGACGTGCCGAGCTTCGAGTCATCCACGGCACCGCGACGGACGCGCGCGAGCGTCGCGGGGCGGGCGACGAGGCCGTGCATGAAGACGCGGGGGACGCGCGAGACGCGTGCGAGTATCGAGCGACGACGAGCGCGCGCGTGCACCCGTGCGAGGCGAAGTGCGGCGGTCTCCGAGCGTAGCTTCTCGCAGGCTGACGCGTGGCGCGTCTGTCATGACACGCTGGCACCGAAACTCGCGAAACCGACGTCCCTTTCGTTTCGGCTCGATAGGCCGCGTCTGGGACGTCGCGAAATCGCCGGCAACGCGCGGCTCCGATCTCGGGCCGCCAGACGCCGAAGCGCCGCACACGTGGGACACCTCGGGTGTCGCGCGGCGCTTCGCGATGGGCGACGGCTTGACGTACGGGTGGCACAGACGGGGCGTGCCCATCCCGCACGTCGCGCTCGTCGCCGTGGTGCTGTTCGCGTTCGGGCGCATCACGAGCACCGGCGGGACCATCTCGCCGGCGCCATCTCGCGGGCTGCCGACGCCGACGCTCACCGCGCACCACGTGGCGGACGACGCGGCGCTGCTGAACCGCGTGGAGGCCGCCGAGCGTGAGCGCGAGCAGTACAAGTCCCTGTACCAGGCGCGCGAGGACGAGCTGGGCGCGGCGCGCGCGAGCGCGGACGACATGGCGAAGCAGCTGGAGCGCGAGAAGGAGACTCGCCGCTCTTTGGCGGATGAAGTCGAGTCGGGCCGTCGCGAGCTCGCGGAGCGCACGAAGCAGGCGGCGAAAGACGCCGCCGCGGGCGTGTCGGCTGTGCGAGCGGACGTTTCGGAAGGAACGAATGCCTTACGAGCCGTCCCGGCGGGACGTGAGTACGCGCCGCACGCCGTCGGCGTCAGCGGCAACGAACAAACGACGACGCTGGATTTCCAGGTGTTGTCGTGGGAACCGCACGCGGTGCTGTATCGGAACTTCGCGAGCGTGGAGGAGTGCGACCACATCAAGGGTCTGGCGGCGTCTCGACTGGCGCCGAGCGGCCTGGCGTTGCGGCAGGGCGAGAAGCCCGAGGAGACGAAGGACATACGCACGAGCAGTGGGACGTTTTTGTCGCGGAAACAGGACCCCGCGGGAGTTTTGTTAGCGGTGGAGAAGCGCATCGCCGACGCGACGCACGTTTCTTACGAACACGGCGAGCCGTTCAACGTTTTGCGGTACACGCGCGGTCAGAAGTACGACTCGCACTACGACACGTTCGACCCCGAGAGCTACGGCCCGCAGACCAGCCAGAGGATCGCGAGCTTCCTGCTGTACCTCACGGACGTCGAGGCGGGGGGCGAGACGCACTTCCCGCTGGAGGGCCCGAACGGATTGGAGCGGCTGAAAAACATCGACTACAAGTCGTGCGACGGGGGCTTGCGCGTGCGCCCGCGCGCGGGGGACGCGCTGCTCTTCTGGAACGTGCACCCGAACCGCACCTTCGACAAGCACGCGCTGCACGGCGGGTGCCCGGTCGAGAAGGGGGAGAAGTGGGTCGCCACGAAGTGGATCAGGGACAAGAGCTTCGCGAGAGGGTAGAGCGCCGGCGCGCCCAAGCGGGACGACGATTGGAAACGAAAACGATCGGATCGCCGCTCTGGCGCATGACTGCGTTTCTCTGTCGTGCGCACATCTAACCGTCGGCTTATCCTAAAACCTGGCCACTCGCGAGCGCGCGTGTGTCGCGCGCCGCGACTTCCACACCACCCCCTCGGGTCGTTAGACGCCGACCATGTCTACCCTCGCGGCCTCCCTGTCGCTCGCCGTCGCGGCGCCCGCGGCGCGCGGCTCCCAGCCGCGCGCGAGGCGCGCGGTGGTTAAATTTTCGCGCGGCGCGATGATGTCCACCGCGGCGACCGCCGCCG
>ENA-OUOG01002595-OUOG01002595.1-marine-metagenome-genome-assembly--contig:-NODE-2595-length-18439-cov-3.085829_pt1 | contig 18439 bp, 13 predicted proteins | sample MGYA00248635_ERZ508505 | MGnify/ENA primary metagenome ERZ508505 (study PRJEB26176, sample SAMN06267871) | marine metagenome | isolation source: Saanich Inlet, British Columbia, Canada | place: Pacific...
CCACCTTGGCCCGCCGCAAGTTGCCCTCGCTCAAGTACAACAACGCCTCGCCGATGAGAAACACATTCATCGATTGGTACGCAAACCAATGGTCCAATTCGTAAAGCTCCTCGTAGAACGAATCGTAGACCCACCTCAAGGTGTCGAAGTCCCTTAGCAATAGCAACGCAGGAATGGTCTCAAACAACAACAAGTTGGCGTTGTGGACCTGACATAGCGGGCGAATGTAGGCCTCTCTCAATTCCAACGACGAGACCTTCTTCTCCAAGGCCAAATAGCCCACGTACCGCCCCGACAACACCGGAAACAAGGACCTCAAATCCCTCGGACGCCGCATGGAGATGGACGGAACCTCCTCCCCTTGTAGCCACTTGTGGTAGCCCAAGATGCAGCGCAAGAACAACGCTTCCTCGTCCGAGCGCGGTTCGAATCGACGTAAGGTTTGGCCGAAATACCCGTCGAGGTGGAGGTAGTCGACGAAGAAATAGAATATGGATTCACGGAAGTGATGCAAGTCGAACGCAGTCCGCAGCTCCTCGTGGTGAGACCACGGCAGATCTCGAAGAAGGGTCCCCACAATTTCACCCAAGTATTCGGAAAATGCCGCCCGGTTCTTGAACAAGGCATCCGAAGAATACAGGTATTCAAGCATGCCCACGTTGCGCGTGCTGATGAAATGGATGGTGGCGCGGCCGAGCAAGAAGGGGTATTGATCCGTGCCATGCCACTTCAAGAGGAAATCAAACAGGGCGCTCTGGGAGTGGCGCGACAGGATCCCGTTCAAGGCGTGAGTAGGCGCCCAAGCCTGCATGAATTCGCGGGAGACGTTGAACGACAGAACGTGTTTGTCCTTGAGGTACTCGTCCAAGACACTCCACGTCCGATAGCTCGGCTGGCGCGAGGGAAGAAGCCCAAAAAACCGTCTCAACGTGTTGAACCCAATGGACTTCCCCGTCTCCTCCGCAATGCTGTCCTTCAGCAATTTCAGGGTCACAACGGTAGCCGACTTCGAATGAATCGACTCCAACAGCTTCCGTCGAGTCGACACCATTCGGTCATTCTCATGTAGGGCCTTGCTTGTCATGCCACAGTGATTTCATGGTTGAATGATGGCGAGCACGTTCACACCTGAGCAAAATAAATCAGACAAAAACGCTTGGGCACGCTATGGGCACTGCACTCTCAAACGTGGGCAAGTTGTGGGCAGCACTCTTTCCTGAAACAAAGAACCTTTCCGTTGCAAACAATCATCCCACCAACCAAATTTTTGCCCCTTATGATTCGCTTCGCACTGATTTTGGCAATCCTCACGCTTGCCGGATGTGCCTCGCATGAAAACTCCTTGTCACCCGAAAGTCAACAGTTGATAGAACAATTGGAAGAGACAGGAGCCTCTCCTGAAGTCCAAGAATATTTTTTGACACTAGCAGAAGTCATTGATGCCTACGTGGACATGATTGAAGATATGGCGGAAACCAGCAAAACCGCTCAAGACGATGGGTTTGCAGGAGCCATGTCCATGATTGGCAATGTGGCATCGGGCATGGCCGAAATGGCACCACTGCTCGAGCGAATGGACGAGCTGGAAAAGCAAGGGGAAGTGCTGCAAGAGGACATGAGTCCCGAAGAAATTGAAGCTTTCATGCTCACCTATGCGAACATGATGAAACGATTCATGGAAGCTTCCGAAAGGATCAACCCCTAACCCCAACAACCAACACCTTACGCTATGCTTTACGTTTACGGCCTTATCTCCATCCTTGTAGGCGCCCTTCTTGCCCTCAAAGGTCTGAGCAATTATCGCTTGCTTCTGAGCGCTTCTGTAGCTGTCAGCCAAGCCATGTACTACCTCGGGCTGGCTGATTTCCAACCCGACCTTGTTTCTCCGACGACGGCAATCATTGCAGCCCTCGTTGGAGGTGCAATCACCTTTGTTTTCTATCGTTGGATTACCTACGTCTGGACGTACGTTTTCTTCTGGTATTGCACATTCATTGTCAGCTTTCTTGTCATTGATCCTACGACGAGTGGAGGTCTGGTAATCGGTTCGTGGTTTCTTCTCCCCTTGGTCATCACGTTCTTGATTCGAAAGCAAATCAAACCCATGCTGATCGGGCTGTTGTCAGGATTCAGTGTGGGCGCGGGAGCTACCATCATTTTGGTCGCCACAATGATTTCAAATGCGGACATGGACTCTGACTTCATGACCATTGTCAAGCTCCCGGCCGCAGCGCTGCTTGCCTTGACCCTTGGAGGAGTTGCCTTTCAGTACTTGTTCGTGTTGAAGAAGAACCCTGAGCTGGCCAACGTTTGATTTCAGAAAACCTCCAGTGCCAAGGATCCCTTGCCATCGCAACAATCACCTCTTACTCGTTAAAAAATGACACAATCAACGCGCAATAAATTGACCAAAATGCTGAACGGTCAGTGCTCTACTCCCTCTAACTCTCCTTTGAAGCTGAACCTGATTTTGACCTTTTGTTGCGCCTTGGGATTTTCTATTGCAACTCTATCCCAAATTGGTTTGACGGCTAACACAAATGTCGACGACGCTCTGAACAATTTCATCGAAGCTCGTAACCTGATATTGACCACTGACTCAGCGGTAATTGATTCTGGGTACTCAGCGAACTTTGAGCTTATTGACTTCTCGAAGGATACAGCCAACTGGGATTTGTGCAGTTACTATCCAGTCAAGATTCTCGTCGAGGATGCGAAGAGAATTCAGAAAGAATTCGACAAGCGTCAGGCTGAATTGAGCAAGGACAAGGAAGAGACAAAGAGGAAGAAGAATTCCCTTGCGGCCAAGCTGCAGCAAGCTGCCGAATCCGCATTAGCTGCATCCGTCCTGGGAGAATCTCCATCTGGTGAATCCAGAACTGCGTACGTCCCATCCGCATCCACAATCAAAAAGAAACTCGTTGATGGCGACTACAGAATTGGTGAGCGGTTCTGGCACTTGGGAGAGGAGAAGTTCTTCCTGACCCAGACGCTATGTGAACAAAATTTTGGCTTATCCGATGTCGAGTGCGATGACAGTCAGTTTTTCGAAAAAGAACGCTACCAGCGTCGTGCATTGAAAGCCACATTCAGTCGAGGGGGAGCTACGCTTGAAGGAAAAATTTTGTTTACTATCAAGAGGGAAATCTATGGCGAAACCATTCCTTCTGTGGCAATTTTTGTGCCTGAAAAGTCCTTTGGATTTGATGAAAAAGCTGCGAACACGGCGAAATACATTGACAATCTCAGAGCTACAAAACAAAAACTTGTAGAAGATGCTTTGTCGCAGCTTGGGCCTGCGAGGTCTCATTTGTTCACAGATAGTGTTTACGTGTTCGCTTACTGGAATAGTCAGATATCAATGAACCGAGTCTATCGGGATTACCCGAGCGTGAATAGATGGGCGATCTCAAACAAACGTGACGTGGAGGGAACAGATTTGGAAAATTACCAGTTTGTGCAGTCTTCAGGTCTTGAAGATTATCTCACACATGGAATCCAAATCAATGGATATGCGCTTCTCGGGGGGGCATACGATGAAGGTGATCTGTTATACAACTTCATAGAGGAAGTGAATGCAGCCTCTGTAGAAGCCTATGGAAACTGGAAATCACAAACGCAATACAGAAATGTACACTTTTCGGAATTGCCTGTTCAGGATTCATGGCAATCCATTTTGCGAATTTTCCATGCAACCAATGATAAGTATTTCATCTCACCACCAAGCATCAATATTTCACCAGTTCGTGTCGACTTCAATAATGATGGAACACTAGAGGATGGGAAAAAGGTTGACATTCAAGGATTTGATGCCATTACCGCAAGCACAGGCGACGAATACATCTGCCGCGGAAGAGCAATCATTCCAAGTTTTGGAGACGCCTGTCCATTAGTGTGGAGGAAAGGCCCTTCACAGGGTATCGGTGGGGGTATGATTGGAGAATGGATTCCAATCCGAGATTCCATTCTAACTACTTTGATCAATGACATCATTCGCTCCACCGTCAAATCTCTTTTCAAAAATCAGGAGGAAGTAGAAGAAATGGAACGTGCATTGAAGGAACAAGAGGAAGCCCAGCGGAGGTGGGAAGCGCGACTGAACGAAATCAAATCAAATGGTGGCCAGAAGTACATTGATGCTTTCGAACGATATGACATCATCGTAGGCATGCCCGAAGATTTGACCATGGTCATGATCAACCGTTTTTACAGAATTGACAGGCAATATGAATCGGGAAACAGCCGAACTTTGGTCTGCGCTGGACGACTAGACCCAAATCATGGACTATGGGTAACATTTTCAGGCAATCGAGTTTCATCCATCAGCACCTATTAACATCTCTGGTTTGTGAAACTTTTGCCCCCCCTATTCAGTAGCTCTGCTTGGAGGGAATGACGCCCCGGACGCCGCCGCGAGGGCGCGGCGTGTCGCCATGGATGCGCGGGATGAGGTGGCAGTGGAAGTGCATGACGGTTTGGCCTGCCGCCTCGCCGCAATTCATCCCCACGTTGTAGCCGTCCGGCTGGTGGCGCTCCTCGAGCCAGGCTTTCGCCAAGTCCAAAACCGCCGGCAACGCCCCCTGCTCCTCCGGCGTCAGGCTGAACCCTGCTGAGGCTAACCTTGAATTCCTAAATTGCAGGTTCAACTTTTCGACGATGTATTCTGTGGTGGTCTTGAGCTTGGAGAATTGGCAAGTGCTGAAAATGCGCGAGCATGACCCCGCGTACCCCAACCTCCACATCCTCGTCACCGACACGGAAAGCGTCAACCACGCCTTGCAACTGCGGGGAGTCAAGCAAATGAAGGCGCTTCACGTCGACAATCCCATCGAATACAAGCGCATTCTTGAAAGCGAAGGCATTCGCACCTTCAACAATGTGGAAGATGCCCTCGAGGGAGCGCGTGAACTGCATGAAGAATTCAAAGCCTCCGGAAGGAAATCCCTCGCTCTGGGCTTACGCTTGGCGGATGGCACAACATTTCCCGTAGAATCCAAGGAGGAGCAAAACCGTGACTCGGCCAAAGTGAGTGCACCAAAGGTCTTTGTTAAAACACCTTCATCGCCAGTTCCATCGGGTTTTAAACCTCGCTACCTGCCCGTCGACCTCGGACCTGCCTCAGTCCTCTCGGTTCGCGCCATAACTTTGCTAACAACCTTTGTTCAGAATTCAGATTTCGATACGCTTGAGCAGTGTTGCCGGCAGCGTCCTCTTTCGTTCGACGATTTGCGAATGCTTCGAAATTGTGGCGAGCAAACGGCGCAAGAGATCTTTGACTTACTCCTCGAGGAAGGATGGGCCGCAGGGGCTGAGAAAGCCGCTAAGACGTCCATGAGCACTTCGCACCCAACGCCTTCGAGCCATGCGGCAACCCTCTACCGCAACGCAGGAGAATTGAGCCGGGACAGCCGACGAGCCTTGATGGCCGAATTGTCTTCTCCCGAGGCCATCCAATCGTTCTTTTTGGAGAACCGAAGCGAATTGAGTCGGCGATTGAGAGGAAAACGAGGAATGCCAAGCAACGGACTCACCGAGATTGCATTCTGGATCAACAAATACGACGACGGCTCTAGCCACTCCCCTGCCGGCAAAGCACAACGCAATTCGGCTTCGCCCGCAGCGCCACCTTCCCCCGAACCAAACCCGCTTTCTGCTCCACGCCCCACCCAAATCGCACCTGACATGGCACAACCCTTCATCAAGGCAGACACTGCTCTTGAAAGCATGCGAGACTCGGACTTCGATTGTTATTCCGCTTATGCCGAGGCCATCGACAACTCCATCCAAGCCCAAGCCAAACGCATTTGGGTGGACTTTTTGCAGCACCATTCGGCAAACCGTACGTCGAGCACTGTTGGGGGCATCGTCTTCGCCGATGACGGCGAAGGCATGAATGCTGACCTGCTTCACAAGTGCCTCACGCTTGGCCATTCCTCACGCTACAACGACCGGGACGGCATCGGGCGATTTGGTGTTGGGATGACCCTAGGCGCCATCCACGAATGCCGCCGAATTGAAGTGTACTCCAAGCAGAATGGAGGTGGTTGGCTCTTCACGTACATGGACCTCGATGAAATCGCTGACCGCACCATGGGAGCCATTCCATTGCCCGTCCCTAAAGACCCGCATCCAACCTACAAGGAAAGGCTGGCAGGTTCTTCGTCTGGCACAATTGTCAAATGGTTAAAGTGCGACCGTGCCAAAGACAGCTATGAGCGCGTTGTGGAAGAGTCGCGCTTCTACTTTGGCCGGACATTTCGAAAATACATTTGGGGCACCGCACGACTCTACAACAAGATTGAAGTCGTGGTCAACGACCGAGTCGTTCCGGCATTCGACCCTCTCTTTGTGACCACCGAACTGACGGCCTTTCCGGACGACCCGAGAGCTGAGCTTTTTCCCTCGAACTCATTCGAGTGGACGTCTTACAAATTTGGCCGTCAAGGGCGCAGCAGAATCAATGGCCGGGTGGGCATTGAAATGTCTCTTTTGCCCATTGAGTTCAGAAGCAAGCAAGGAGACGGAGGATCCGCAAATGCGAAGGAGCGGAAAATTGATCGAAACGAAGGCGTATCCATCCTTCGCAACGACCGTGAGGTGTTCTTTGGGCACATCCCACACATCGGATCCGCCATGGGCTACAGCGGTGAAAGTGAACGCAATAAGACGAGGTTCATTGGCATTGAAATTTCATTTGATGCGGAACTTGATGAAGCCTTCACCGTCAAAAACATCAAACGAGGTGCGGTGCCTGTCAAGGACCTCAAAGACAAACTCAGCCATTTCATCAAGCCCACTGTAAAAACTCTGTTGGACCGAATTGGATCGGATTGGAGCAGGGTGGAACGTCAAACCGAAGCCAAAGTCGCCGAGGAGAACGAATCAGCGGGAATTGCAGGGGGCAACAGAACGACCAACTCCATTGTCAAGCCGATCGCAAACAAGATCAGGATGAAACAAGGGGTAAGCGCCACAGACGAGACCCAGGTAGCCCAACTTGTGGCTGAGGCTGGAGCAGACCCCGTGGACATCGAGAACATGCGTGCTCGTCTTGAGCAGAACAAGCTGACCGTCATTGAAAAAGACTGGCCTGGCAACACGTTCATGACGATGGAGCACGCTAACTCGTTCAAAACATTGATCTACAACAGCAACTCAGGATTCCGTAAGAACTACTCCAAATTCTTCAACATCCTCGCGGAGAAAGATGCTCGATTGTCTAAAGAATTTGAAGTTCTCGTAGACGTCATCTTCCTTTCCTTCATGCTGGGCGAATCGGACCTTCCGGATGGAGAGTTTAAGACGAAGTTTTTCCAAGACAACATGAAGCAGAGCTGGGCGCTTCGCATGGAAGAAATCATGCAATACTTGATGAAACATGAAGCTTGACCAAAACCTCGGATCGCAGCGGCAACCGTTGTTGGTGAAGTTGATTGAATTGGGGGAGCGCCCGCTCCTTGACGTTCGCAAGTACTACATCAAGGATGGCGAAGACTTGCCCACAAAAAAAGGAATCAGCCTGAACGTCTCCCAATTGGCGGGGTTGCTCAAAGTCATTGCCGGCAACACCGAGGCCATTTCAAATCATTTTGACGAGCCAATTACTCCAGGGATCGCATCGTCCGCCAAAGCCGTCTCTGAGAAACTCGTTGGCCGAAGACTAGGTCGGGCATTCCATTCAGAATCACTGAATGGCAAAAGGGAAATCACCTTGTCCTCTGACCTCGAAATGGCGTTTTCTAGGTCGAACCTTTCTGTAGGTGCTCACGTGCTGGATGCTGTGCATCAATCCCTCGACGATGTCCTTGATGAAGACGACAGCTTTTTGAGAGAGGCCATCCTAGATCGGCTGAACATGCACCTTCTGTCCACCTAAGATGCTTTTCGACCACCTCAACCTCGCCTACCTGGGGGCGTTCAGCAGGGGGTTTTACCAAGTCAAAGCCCTCGTCGATAAACGTGGAGAGCAAGGCATCACCGACCACCACTTGCTCGCAAAATGTTTCGAGGCCAACGTCGATCGATCCGTTTTTCAGAATAGGACAGATCTTGCCACCTTTGTTCGTGCCCTCGATGAGACTACACAGGAAAAGCTCACGCACGAATTGCGTGTGCCTGTAGACAAAGCCACCCTGCTCGACTTGCAACAAGGGCTGAAGGCCCTTGGTCTCCCGGATGAGTTTCTGCATGCCGCCACCTCGGCACCCCCACATATTCACAGCAAGTATTACTCCCCGGTTCCCTCGGCACCTGAGCTCTACGGTTACCAGAAAGCGGTGTTCCAAGAAGCTCTTGATTTTTTAGGACCGCCACATGGAAGATGCATCATCCAGATGCCAACTGGCGCTGGGAAAACGCGGACGGCATTGCAAGTGGTGTTTGACTTCCTCAACCAGGGCCAATCCGTGTTGTGGCTCGCCAACACGGAGGAGCTCATTGAACAATGCGTGCAAAGCTTCGACGAACTTTGGCCTGGCCAATGCCGCCAGGCGAGCTGGGTGATCAATCACGTCGGCCAAGCCTCTGAACCGACTGGGGAAAAGCCGGTGGCATTTCACCTTGCTACTATTCAATCGATTGCCCGCAATGCGGGCAAAAAGGTCGATGCTTTTGAGAGCCATGGTCACCAGATTTCCTTGGTCGTCATCGATGAGGCACACATCTCCCTTGCCCCTAAGTACAAGGAGGCACTGGAGGCCTTTTGCTTTCACAAAGGACGCCGACTGCTAGGACTCTCTGCTACGCCTGGACGAGGTGCGAATCGCGCCAAAGAGAACGCCGCACTTGCAAGGTTTTTTCATCAGAACCTTGTCAAACTGACTCCTCCGCCCCCTCACGACACGGCCTTGTCGTTTCTTCAGTCGGAAGGCGTTCTGGCGAAGCCCACTTATTTCCCGTTGGAAATCGAATGGGCTGAAGAGTTGATTGAGCAGTTCTACGAAGAATACGGGCACGGCGCGTCGGAACAGGAACTCACAACTTGGATTGGGAACAACGAATCACGCAACAGCTTGATCCTTGAAAAGCTGCTCAAGTTGTGCCGAGAGGGAAAGCAAATCATTTATTTCGGAACCTCCGTTCAGCAGAGTGAGTTGATGGCTGCAATGCTCAGGCTTGAAGACATTCCCTCCGCCTCCATCTCCGCCCAAACCAAGGGGCGGCGAAGCTTGATTGCCCAATTTAAATCGGGGCAAATACAGGTCCTCTGCAATTATGGCGTTCTCAGCACCGGATTTGATGCCCCACAAACAGACGTGGTATTCATCGCAAGACCCACGTCCTCCATCATTCTCTACCATCAGATGATTGGGCGAGGACTCCGAGGCCCCAAATTTGGAGGGTCTGAACACTGTGAAGTAGTGACCGTTCTTGACAACCTCGAAGGGCTTGTATCAAGTGAACAGATTTTGGATTACTTCGACGGCCACTTCGAGGTGTGTGTTTAGCATTCGAAGTCATCAACACTTGTGCAAAACGAGTGAGTTACTTCATGAATTTTTGGTTGACCTCGGCACAGCGGTGAGGTAAGTTCGTATTTCTGGTGAACATCTCACCAGAAACGACTCATCTCTTGCCGTGAACACAACTCTTCGATTTACCGGTCACGACACGTTTGCTTGTCGTGCAACGTGGCTCAACAAAGGCCTTAACTTCCTCGAGAACAGCGACCTTACATCAATGACAAAGGGTGATGCTGTCGTTCCTCTAGGGGTAGGAAAGAACATGCTTCAAGCCATCCGCCATTGGGTTCGAGCATTCAACCTAGTCGACGAATCAGGCGCTCAAACTGAGGAAGGCACTTTGATTGGATCTCGAACCGCTCCGGGGTTTGATCATCTCCTCGAAAGCACCGATTCTCTTTGGATGCTGCACTTGAACCTGATTCAATCCGAATACGCTAGCATTTACTCCATTTTCTTCAAAGAGTTTTTCAAGCGCAAATCCAGCGGTCTCTTCACGGAAGACGAATTCATCCGATTTCTCAACTCTTTGCTGATTCAAGCTGACGTCAAAGTGCCGTCAGAAAAAACGTTGAAGAACGACTTCAAAGTGCTGCTCGATCTGTATTGCCCTAAAACCTCCAAAGGACAAGAAGATGCACTTACCAACTTGCTGACCGATCTGCATCTGTTGGTGCGGACGGACCACAAAAGCAACGGAGAAGTCGTGTATGAACTCAACCATTCTGCACATCAATCCATTTCAACCCGGTTGTTTGCTGCCATGATGTTTACGCCATTCAAAACTTCGCTCACCGCCTCGTTTGATGCAGCTTACGACCGAGTCGGCTTGGCGCTGGGAATGACGCGAGAGGAATTTCTCGAGCGCCTCGACACCGTATGCACCGAATACCCGGAACATTTCGTTTTCAAGGAAGATGCCGGACTGCGTGTCATCCAATGCTCCGAATACCAATCCAAGGAGTCCTTTTGCTTTCAACTTGAATCGATGGAGTCATGCTGATCTCGACCAACATTTTGCGTGACGGCGACCTCGACTTCGACTACATCGTCACAGACAACGCCCAAAAGATATTTGAGGCCCTAACCAACACCCAAGGAAAAGCGGCCAAATGCTTTAACCTCATTGGATCGTACGGCACAGGCAAGTCATCGTTCCTGGTTGCTTTCGAGCAAACCCTGCTAGGTAAGCAACAGTTCTTCGACACCAAAGGACTCCCGAAGTCCCCGCTCTTCCTGAAGGTGGTTGGCTCTCATGCTTCCTTCCAGAAAGTGCTCGCCCAAGAACTTGGCCTCAGGTCCAATGCGAGTGCTGCCAAAATTCTTGCGGCTCTCGAAGAATTAGGAAACAAGGAGCGTCCTGTTTATGTGCTCGTCGACGAACTTGGTAAGCACCTCGAATACGCATTAGCGCACAACCCCAAGGAAGAAACGTACTTCTTCCAACAAGTGGCAGAGGCGATCAACCACCCGGACAACAACTTGCACTGGGTCGGCACGCTGCATCAGGGATTTGACTCCTATGCCACGGGCGCGGCTGATCGCGACATTCTCGAATGGGAAAAGGTCAGTGGTCGATTTGTTTCGCTCAATTTCAACGAGCCCGCCACGACGCTGTTGAGGCTCATGAGCAAGAGGCTCGACTCGCTAAAGGTCCAAGCGAAAAACATCGAAAAGGCGAACCAGATCACCGCAGGTACACAATTGATGCCCAAGGCATTCTGTGAGCTCGCATCTTCAGGTCTGTCCACCGCACCTTTCGATGCACTCACCTCCTTCTTCGTCATTTCGCTCTTGCAGAAATACGGACAAAATGAACGGAGTGTGTTCTCCTTCTTAAACGCGGAAGGCCCAGGATCCCCGGGGCTTTTTGAGGAGAATTTCTATTCTTCGCAGGAACTCGTGACCTACGCTGTTGAAAGACTTGCGCACTTCATCTTCAGCAACAACAATCCGGACAAATTGCTTTGGGAGGCTTCTGAACGCGCCATCCAAAGGGCGGACTCTCATGCTGGCATTTCGCCGCGTACCGCACGCATCGCCATTCGCACCGTGTTGCTGGCCAATATTTTTGGGCGAGAAGGAAGTGCGTTCGACCTTGCTGCATTGAAGTCCTACTTGGCTTGCTTGGTCGGAAAAAGAGAGGCTTCAGTGGTCGATGACCTTGTCGACAAAAACATCCTTCAGTTCTTGCGTCACAAGGGCAAGGTGGTCTTTGTGGAAGGCACCGACGTCAACCTCCTCAACGAACTGCGCATTGCCCGCAAAAAGCTATCGAGCGACATTGACTTCGGTGCAGAAGTCATGAAACGCGTCCAAGTCGCTCCACGACTCTCGAGAGGTCATTTCATCGACAAAGGCACTCCAAGATTTTTCTATTTTTCGTTTCATCACCCTTCCTTGCCGAACGATGACTCCATGCGTTTGGGGAATGGAATTTGTCATGTCTTTCTCGAAGAAAGCCAACCTCAGTGGGGCATGGAACGGGGCTTCCCCGAGGTTAGTGCCATCATCCAAGACCACAAGCACCTGCTAGAGCTGGCCAAGGACATTTTGCTCCATGAAGTCGTCTTGGAAAAATACGCAGACGACCTCGTGGTCAAGCAACTCGTTGCCCACGAAAAGAACCACGTCGAATCTGAACTCCAATCTCAAACGCTCGCACTCTTGTGCGACCCTTCTACGGTTTGGTTTTCAGAGCATGGTGAACGACTCACCTTGGCCAGCACTCGGGCGCTGAATGGGTTTTTGCGCATGGTGCTTGACCGATCCTACAAGGACGCGCCACGTATTTACAATGAGCTCGTCAACCAGCACAAATTGGCTGTCCCCATCAACACAGCCCGCAAAAACATTTTGGGCAAATTGTGCGAGCGCGCCACGGAACCGAGCCTTGAACTTCCCGAGAAGCGGTTCCCCGCTGAGAAGTCCATCTTCCTGTCTACGTGGGTCAACGAAGGACTCTACGACTTCAACACGGGCACGCTATCTGCCCCCGATGATGCCTCAAGCTACGCGTTGGCCTGGTCAGCGAGTATGGACTTTTTGAATCAAGCGGAACAGGGGAAAATCAACCTTGGGGACTTGTTCGAACTCCTTCGAAGAGCGCCTTTTGGCATGAAAGACGGATTGCTCAATTATTGGGTTCCTATGTTCATGCTGACGTACGAGGATCACTTCGCCCTGTACTACAATCCAGAAGACAAGTACCTCCCCTACCTCTCCACGGACATCTTCGAGTCGATCATCAAGAAGCCAGCGGATTTCAGCGTCAAAAAGTTCAATTTCCAAGGTGTCAGCCAAGCGACGCTGAACCAATACAAAGTCATCGCCAAGGTGGATGACAGAGACGCCGAAGCGCGCGGCACGTACCTGAGCATTTTCACCAACTTCATTTTGCTGCAACGCAGTCTGAACGGCTACTCCAGGACCACCCAGTCCATCGGTCACGAAGCCCAGGCCTTGCGCAACGCCATTGAAAACGCGACTGACCCAGAAACAGCCCTGTTTGACACCATCCCCAGCGCCATTGGGTTTCACGCGATTGCCAATTCCGAGGATCCCGACGAGGTGCAGGAATACTTCCGTCGACTTCAGCTCGCCGCACGCGAACTCGCAGGCAGCTACTCAGAACTCCTGAACCGCTTGTTCGACTCCATTCGTAAGGCATTTGGTGCAGAAGAAGCAGGGTTTGACGAAGTCAAGGACATCGTCACTCGGACGTTGGCCAAAGTGGACCGAAGCTCGTTGCATTCGCGGCTTAGAACCGTCCTTGAAAGGCTCGTTTCCCCTCTTGACGATCCCGAGAGTTGGGTGAAGTCCGTCGCAGACGCCACACTTGGGCGGTCCCTCGAATCGCTTCGTGACGACGAAGAACAAGGCCTGCATCGACAATTGAACGAATCCATCGAGGCCCTCCTCGCGCACCAAGGCATTTCCGCGATGAGCCCCAATGCCCTTGCCGTTTCGGTGACCCTCGGTGACGGCACGACCCACCGGCGCTATGTGGAACCGAATTCAGATTCCCAAGACGACTTGAAAGCTCGACTTGATGGGCTAGACTCCGCGCAGCGAATGCAACTCATTTCCCTGATTCTGCAAACAGAAAACGAACTCGTCTCATGGGAGCAAGCGTAAAACACCTTCTCGGGATCAGTGGCGGTAAAGACAGTGCCGCCCTTGCCATCTACCTTAACCGCCTCTACCCCAACCTCGATGTGGAGTACTACACATGCGATACGGGCAAGGAATTGAAAGAGACGTACGACCTGATCGATCGCCTCGAATCGGCACTTGGAAAGTCCATTGTGAAGTATTCGAGCTTCGAAGAGGGGAAAACGGCGATCGACAACCCCTTTGATCACTTCTTGGCTTCCTACGGCCATTACCTGCCCAGCTCCGTTTCTCGGTGGTGCACGAAACAGTAAAAGAAAAAGCCGTTCGAACAAAACATCGGGGACGAACCCACCATCAGATACGTGGGCATTCGCGGTGACGAGCACCGGGAAGGCTACATCTCCAAGCGCCAAAACATCCAAACCATTTTTCCTTTTCGGAAGAATATCTGGAGCGAGGACGTCATTAAACTCGTGCTTTCAAGCACCTCGCGCGACTCCCTTGCAACCGGATTCGAAATCAAACTCGCAGGCGACTCACTCGCCAAGGCCATTGAAATTTTAGACAAACCGCTTGGCCTGACCTTTTCCATGAAGCAAAAGGCCAATGCGCTGCTGGACTTCAATACTGTTGCATTCAATCACGCAATCCACCATGTCTTGAAGTCGACTGAATACCCCGTAGGTCAACTCGAAGAATTCCCTCTCCTCGACAACGAAGACATCCTCGTCATCGACGACATCTACCAGACCCTTGAAGACAGTGGCGTCGGGATTCCGGCGTACTACCTGCCTGTTGAATACACGGTTGAAATTGATGGCAAGGAAGAAAAAGGCACCTACTCACGTAGCCGCAGCGGGTGCTTCTTTTGCTTTTTCCAACAGAAGATCGAGTGGGTTTGGCTTCTTGAACAACACCCTGAATTGTTCAAGGCTGCGAAGGAATACGAGAAGGACGGCTACACTTGGTCAGAAGAGCCCCTCACCGACCTTGAGAAGCCTGAACGCGTAATCGCTATCAAAACCGAACACTGGAAGCGCACCCAGCGCAACAAATCCAAGGCTGCCGCAAATCTCTCCTGGAAGGACCAGGTCTTGGCCGCGGAAGGCCAAGGCTGTACGAGTTGTTTTATTTGATTAATCCTTAATCAAAAGGCCTTCACAGTTGATCTCAATTTCTCCTGACTCGAACCAATCTGATACTTTTTCTTTGATTTGAGTGACTATTGAGAAGTAAACTTCTCGATCGATCAACTCATGATCTTCTCCCGACTTCCAAGCTTCATCAAACTCTGACTCTGTCCAGTTGTGTCCTTTCTCTTTAGCATATGCCTTACCAGACGCAATCATTTCTCTGGTGTAAATGCGATGCTCGATCAGGTCTTCATGTTTGACCAAGTCAGTGATTCCTGGAATCAAGCGTAAGATGAGATTGCGATATAACGGCCACGACTTTGGGTCGATGTTACGAAATAACTCGCTGTTTTTGAGAGAATCCATGACCTTGTAGAGGCTGTCCCATTCAAAGCCATCGAGCTTCTGTTCTAGCTCGGTAACGGACTGCTCAAAGGAAATCCCTCGGATTGAAGCGTACAAATCTGGTACAGTAACATAGCCGACAAAGAAAGCCACCGACCTCGTTGATTGAAGCACTCGGGAAAATGTGTCTTTGTCTAAACCAGTGCCCGCAACCATCAGGTTTTCAAAATGATCAACGACCAATTTTAAGTCTTGCCGACTTCCCTTCAAATGAGCCCCTTTCGAGTCACTAATGGAATAATAAAGCCCCTCACCACTCGAAAATACTTTATGCCACACACTCCTGAAAATTGACTGATTATATGGAGCCTCAGAAAGCTCCGCGCATCCATGCTCAATACTCGTGGCCGCATCAAAATAGAGGCGGTGGATACCACTAAACGCAATCCAACGATACAAAGGCCCGCCTATCAGCCCCGTGAATTTTTCCTTAAATGCCTGACGCTCCTCAAGATTGGTCGTAGCCCAGATGTCATCATCAATGTTGCTTTGTTCAATGTGGAACTTCTCATGCATACCCTCTCCAAAATGGTGATCAAAACTTGTCGTCTCCGTGTAATTGACCACCAAATTCCCCCCTTTCGTAAGATCGACTTTGGCATTATTCCACTTTTTATTGTAGAGCAAAACTCGGATTGCATAATCAACTATCTCTGGAATAAAGATGCTAGTTGGACACCAATCCGAGCTTTTACCGAGAGTCTTGGGATAATCAAAGCCTGAATGAAAAAGCGAGAGCTCATCCAATTCGTACCCTCCCTTCTCTGCCAGAATATCATAAAATGCCCGTGTCAAAAAGCCCGAAGGGAGAAGGTCGTCCAAGAGAATCTTTCGGCTCTTGGCGATCGATTGTGAACTCTGATTGATGTCCACGAACAACTTGCGTGAAAAGTCCTTGACATCAATCGGTTTGCCGTTCAAGTTATCAAACCACAAAATGGTTACTGGCAAATCTCCATTGAAGGATTCAGGAATTGACGAATCATGTCGCCGATAAAAATCATGATAGATCTCGTTTCCGCCTGAGAAATCCATTTTGCCACTGACATACCTAAATGCTGCCGTTCGGTGCTGTCCGTCAATAACAAGTGGAATCGTATCGTTCAAATTCACACTTAGAGTAACGATGTTGCTATCGACTCCTTCAGACACGTGCTTGACAAACTTCCAATTGTCGTCGTAAACAACCTCGTCTTCGGAGTTCGATTGGGCTTGCGGGTATTCATCACCACCCTCAAACACCAATTTCGGCATCAGCACTACTACAATAGATGGAAAAAATGTAGGGGAATTACCATTGCCTTGAAGTAAATATTTCACGATACCCTTTGCCACTCTCGAGTCATCGAGATCTCGTTGCAGCACATCGTCCAGTGTTTGTATGTCTTTAATGTCAACGTACTCACGGAGTGGCTTCAAATGATCAAGAAAAACTTCGTTGCCATTGCCGCCGTGGTTTTTGGCAATCGTACTTACATGATGGACAACGACATTGGAGTTTGGAGGATTAAATTCTCCTTTAACTCCATAAAACTCGGTGTAAGATTTTTTGATTTTGCCAAACATCAATTTATGTATTTCTTATTTCCAGGAGGCACGAATAACGTAATCAGCCCGTTCTCAATGACCTCGACTTCACCACGTGTAATCTGTTTTGGATCGAGGGTGAAAATTCTTACTTGTAAATCTTGAGGCTTCAACTCTCTGTTAATCAAACCATTTTCTTTTAAGTCTTGACCATACTTTACCAGAAAAGCTCCAAAATGACTTTCATCTACGGCCTCTTCGTGAACAGAAAAAGCTTTACGAATAATCTTTCTATGCTGGATGATGCGTACACTCAATTGTTCGCTCATGCCTATGTACAAGGGAGGTGAGATAAATCCAGCTATGTCTGAAAACGCTTGTAAGGCTTTTGGATTCTCTTCAAGGCTCCCTAGGGAATAATTTTCGCTTTGGGGAACCACATCTGATTTATCAATTGCAACATGTAGTTCTTGCGATGAAACCACGTCTTTCCCCTTTATCCTGCGATAAAAAGTTGACTTACCGAGTATAGCTCCAATATCCGCCACGTTTGTAACTGTCGGTCGAAGTGACCACACGTAGATGCCGAGTTGATAATCAAGCTCCGCTAACAACGTATCCCCATCGAGTTCCTGGAACTTGAATCGCTTGCCGTTTAAGTAATTCATCAGAAGCTCAGTCTAATAATTTCCTCCGGATTATCAAACAACAATTCATAAGCGCTTGACACCAATCCACTACTGCAAGCTGAGCCGTTGGAAAAGTCCACCCTTTCTCTGAAACGATCTTGCAATTCAGGCTTCATTCTTGCCAAGACAATCCAATCACAAGCATTGGGAACATGAACTTTTTCAGCAAGGCCGTCAAAACATGCTTGATTCACAGATTCCCACATTGAATGCCAATTCTTCTGACAATGTTTAGACCATTGACGAGCCCAATGGATGATGCCCACGGCATTGATGGTCCCAGATCGAAGGCCTTTTTGTTGTGCCCCACCATGGATTAGCGCATGAGACAATAGCCCTTCGTAATCCACGAGAATTCCCAATCCCTGCACTCCACCCATCTTGTGTGCACTCCCAACAATAAAATCTGGGGAGCCCAGATCCCACCCTGAGCCAAATTTCCCCATAGATTGAGTGACGTCTACAACTAAGTTCAACTCCCTTTCCTTGCAAAGTACCGAGAGCTCATGCAGATCAATTGACGTACCTGTCTCTGAATGAACATGCGAAACCACAAGGATTCCATCCCGAGCATAAGGCTCTCCTTCAATTGCGTCAATATTCGCAACACCAGGAATGACCATGACATCCGCACCAAGTTCACCGTAGCATTTGGCCGATTGCACGATCGCTGGATGATCTAGAGAAAACACCACGATTCGCCCGCCGTCACGCCTGAATTGGTTCCAAATGATGAGATTGATGGCCTCAGTACTCCCAGAAGTGAAAGTCAAATTGTTGGGTAGGCACCTGCACCATTGCGCAATTTGGCTCTTCGACCGTTCTAGTTCCGATTGAAGCGCCTTTCCACTGGCATTGTTCGAACTTACGTTTCCTGGGTATTGTCTTCGCAGATCGATGAGTTCAAGCATAGATTCTTCGCTCATCAGTCGAGTGGCAGCGTTGTCCAGATAAATCCGTCCGCTCGGCAGGATATATTGCTTCAGCTCTTCCATCTCCGTCTCTGCCGAAAAATAAGCCTCAACGAGTCACGACAACAAGAAGCTTCAAATAAGGTTACTGCGGGCCGGCCACGACGAAGCGGCGGGTGGTGGTGGCCATGGCGGGG
>ENA-OUOG01002597-OUOG01002597.1-marine-metagenome-genome-assembly--contig:-NODE-2597-length-18427-cov-16.566975_pt1 | contig 18427 bp, 40 predicted proteins | sample MGYA00248635_ERZ508505 | MGnify/ENA primary metagenome ERZ508505 (study PRJEB26176, sample SAMN06267871) | marine metagenome | isolation source: Saanich Inlet, British Columbia, Canada | place: Pacific...
CATAAGCATCAACTAATTGACTAAATACCTCTTTATTATCTGGTTCGTCAGTAGATGTATCTAAATCTAGATCCATTGCCGGTATTTCATCTTCAATTTCTACATCCATTTCTTCTTCTTCTGTAAGAGCTTCTTTGCCTTTAGCTTTCATAGCTTTTAATTTGTCTTGAGCTTTTTGAGATAGAATTGCTACTGCAGGTAACCCTAATATACCGCCTAATAGAGCCATTGCAGTCTCTAGGTCTGATGCATTCATAGAAACTTCTTCTACTGCTGACTCATCGTCGTTTTCGGTATCAAATGAATTATCTTCTAACGATATATCACCCATTCTGCCAATTAAAGATGAAGATTGTGATTGATCTCTGTTGATACTTTCCGTTTCATCTTCTATCTCTCCTTCTTCTAATTCACTATCTCCACTAGGGGTACCGAAAGCTACGCGCTTTTCTAATTCGTTTGCAAGATGAGAAACAATATCTCCTACGTCCATCATTTCGTCTTCTAGAAAGTCGGCGATTAAATCAACACCGGCATTTAGGAACTTAGCCTTCATTGGGATGTTTAGTAAATTTTCGATTCGTTCTGCTACTTCTGGATCTAAGGATTGATGATTTTCTTCCATCTTATGGTCATCATCATGCATCTCCTCTTCCATTGAGTGTTTTTTCTTACCTTCGTAGAGATTGGTATAGAATTCGTTCTTACTCTTCTTAACGAACTTTTGTAAATTGAAATTATCCATAGTTTTTTACTTTTTCTCGATTGTTAGCTCATAATAAGTTCCAGATTTCCCACTCATTTTAATTACTGGGAATTTAGATTTCATTTTTTTCATTAGTTCTTCATTGAAAGGTATGTAAACATAAAATGCTTCTTTTCCGTCACTCTTATAGTTCATGTCGCCTTCGCCACCATCCCATATATAGGCGGTTTTATCTGCTTCAGGGTTGCTGACTCCTGAAAATTTACTAGCTTTATCATGTCCTTCATTTCCACTTTTAACAGCTTCAACTTCTAATCCTTCATTTTCTAAAAATGACTTAGCCATGTCCATTTCCTTAGCTTCTTTTAGTAATATACCTTCAACTAAATATTTTCTTAAATTAAAGTTATCCATAGTTTTTTATTTTTCTTTCTATATAGTATTTGTTAATAAATAGGTGTGAATTTACCTTTAGTAGTTATTAGTGAAGTTGTTTTTAAAAGCTTTAAAGCGAGTTTCAAGTTCGTTTAGGTTTTTATTGGCTTTTCCTTGAAGTTCTTGTGTGGCTTTTTCGAGGTTAGCGTTTTGAAGGGCAAAAAGTTTATCGTAACGCTGTTCTAGGAGTTTTACCCGTGTATGGCTCTCGATTTGTTCCTTAATTATACGTCCTTCGAGGTTTTTAACCTGTTTCTGCTGCTGTCTTATGAAATATATGCCGACAGGTAGGGAGATTAGTAGGATTCCTATAGTAAATGCTAAAACTAACTCAATCATACTGTTTATTTAAGGTTTTTACGTACTTTAGCTCTCCTATAGTTACCGATCAACTCGAGAGACATGTGGATTATACCGATACAGGCAAATAGTATAAGTAATTCTACAGCAGAATATAATAAACTCGTAGTATCTACCATATTTTGCTTAAGAAGGAAGGATGTTGTACATATAATAACGTAACATATCAGCCATAATCCTACTATATCTAAATCTCTATACTCTTTTTGCATCTTCTCTTTAGAAGTACTTAATGGAAACGTTATTGTCTCCCATAATTTTTTAAATATCTTTACCATAACCTAAATATAAGTAAAAAAAATGTAAGAAGCAACATAAAAAATAAAAAAAAAGAAGGCCTTCGCGATAAACACGGTATATATATGTATATCAATCTAGTTTTAACCGTAGTCTCAGACTATTTATAACAAAGAAACTTACAGTTTTACACTATGTCAGATTTTAACCTAAAGAAATACCTTCAAGATAACCGATTATTAAGGGAGGAGATGTCTTGCCCGCTACCAACCCAGGACTTGGAGTTAAATACGCGTAATAGAAATTCAGCTATCAAGGCAGATTACATCAAATACGGTCCTTTGAACCTAGATGATGAGGAGTATTGGGAGGATGCCGCAGAACATTGGAATACAACACCGGAGGTCGCTAAGGAATCTAAGTGTAAGAACTGTGTTGCATTTGATATCTCAAAGAGAATGCTTGAATGTATGCCGGGTGAAGTACAGGGGGATGGTTATTTGGGTTATTGTTGGATGCATAGCTTTAAATGCCATAGTGAGAGAACGTGTTATACATGGGCTGCTGGTGGTCCGATAGATTCGGATAAAGTATCACAGGACTGGCAAAAGAGAAGCTCTCCTGAGGAATAACACAATACACACAAATACGTTTGGTACTGGGGTTATACTATAATCTTCAGTTAGGCTCAAAATAATACTCTTATAACTTGCTATTTCACCAAAAAAACCCTATCTTCTAATAAAGAATGAAAATCTATTATATAAGAAAGAAGAGAGATATATAAGAGAGAAAAGAAATATATAAGTAATTAAGATAATAGATAATAAAAAGATAAGATAGATAAGTTACAAAGTAACTAAGATATGATATCATCTTTACAAGAATTAATCTACCGCTACCTCCATGCAAATCTCAATAGTAACCTATAGACAAAAAAATTTTGGAAAAAAAATTTCTTAAGGTTCTGGATTATAGTAAAAAAGTGTAAATTGGAAAATAGGTACTAAGGATTGGTTATCTCAATTAAAGTATCAAGAGACTGGGAGTATATAGTATAAAGATCCTTATTAGGGTGTTGGGCTATCTTATCTCCTACCTCTATCATAAGTTCTTCTTTAATACCTTGCTTGATAGCTCTATAAATTATATCTTCAATAGTATCCATTGGTTTTATAAATATACGGGTATACATATATATTCACTGTTAGTCTAAAATTTGTCAGAATTATATGCGTCACATAGGCTCCCTTAGCTCGTAGATCTACCTATAGTGATATTAAGTACACTTGTATTGAGTATATAGAACATACATAGTACGTACGGTATACCTTGCTAGTTCCTTACTACCGCTTACCTACCCCGTATATCCAGCAGACTCCTCATCCTCCTCCTCAAATACCTCTACCTGTGGTGATCCATTATGTTCTACCGGTATCTCAGAGGTTTCCGGCTCTCCTTCGGTTTTCTTTAAAGATTCCCTTATATACTCTAATACATGCTCAGGTAACCGTCCGCTATGGATATTCAGTATTCCCTTTAAGGTTCCTCTCAGGTATCCTATATCCCAGGCCTGCTCCATTACTTTCTTGTTTAAATATTCTGTATAACTATTCATATAATTTTTTCTTATAATGATACTCCAGCTCTTTCTATTACTTTACTATTGTCATATCTTCAAACTTAAAATCATATGTAGTTCTCTGTGACATTAGATCGTAGGTATAAGCCTTTAGTCTTGTGCCAGTAACCTTCTCTATGTTCATCGATCCGAATATATTATTCGTACCTCTTATTGATAGTTGAACCTCTCCTGCACCCTCGTATGCTGATACTAATAATTCTCTCTCCTTCATCCTATTGAACTCCTCAAACTTATAATTGACTACTATCTCATCCCCTACCTCCATTGACTTAAACATCTCCTTTGTTCCTTTAACCTCTTCAGGCTTAGGTCCTAGTAGATCATTTAACTGCTCATTCATTCTGTCTAATACTTCTTTTGTCATAACTTTTATTTCTTATTATCTTATACCTAAAGATACGAACCTTCCGCTTAAGAAGCAACTGTTTCCTTAACTTTATTTCCATTCATTACGAATGCCATTGAAGCCCAAGTCTCACTATTAACAGCTCTATACTGATTCTGATCCATTAGGTTCGTATTATCAAACATACTATTGATTGTTCCTACGGTAAGGTCTCTCATTATAGCTTCATCCATTAACTTTACCTTCTTCCCGGTTCTACTAAATACCGTTAACCATACATCAGATCCTTCCGGCTTAAATTGTACTGTCTGTAAAGCTCCTCTCTTATACCCAGAGATAATACTTTCCGGAAACTTATTCATTCTAACATTATCATAGCCTCTAGCATCACAGCAGGTCATTCCTAGTCTAGTCTTAACTATGTGTCTGAACTCTCCTCCTGCATACTGGTCAAGGATGTTTACTGTCATGATGTCTTGGATGGTGTTGATTAATTTTGTCATATTCTTATCTTCTTTATTATACCATAAAGATACGAACTAGCAGGTTCCTAAGCAAGCCTTTTTTTATTTATTTTTCCGAAGGTCAAGTTTTTGTTTATAGTATTGAGAGATCTCCTGAGGAGTATAGTATTCCTTTAGAAAGGATTTTTGATATACTTTGAGAGTGTCAAAGAGGTATTCGTCAATCAAACCCCGGTCAAGTAGATTTTGAAGAGTAGAGATTGTTTCAAGTCTTGAGTAGAAATTGTAGTCGGGGATGTAAGTGTAGTCACCTTCCTGTATTTTTTTATCTTTTATCATACCTAAAGATACGAACTTTACTGCAGGTTCCCAACCAAAGGCAAGCTTATTTTTTATTAATAATAGATATAAATAAATAAACATATAGAAATATAGAGATAGATAGCTGGCAACATATAAGTATATCTATACTGAGTATAAATAAACATATACATATAGAGGAACTCTGAGCCGGAGTGCCATTCCCAGCCCCATATACAATACCCACACATATAAAAAAATATACATATAAGAATATAAAGATATAATAGGAGGCCGATAGGCCGTATCCCGAGGTCGACTGTTAAGGAGACCGAAGGGCTTTAACCCCATCTTCCCCCATTAAACATACATTCCGGAAAGACTAACACTAAAGCATGAAACTAGTACGGTACCACACCCATATCCCCCTGTCTCCATATGTAAGAACGTGTCTCTCCTAGTCTCTCGAGAAAATAATCGAATCGATGCACATGCGTGCCTAATCTTCTCTAAACCTATCCTACTCTCTCTACCTAATCTTTATAAACACTATTCTTTTATTTACATTCTTACATCCATCCTCTTATTTCTTTCCTTATACACATAGATATATTTACATCTATCTCTATATCATTATATTCTTATATGTTTTTATATGTATTTATGTATGTTTCTATATGGGTATAGCCTTATATTGATATGTCCTTATGTGTTTCTCTTATATGGGCCTAATTGAAGTCTTCCTATTGTCTTCCTATATACATCCCAGTATCTCTCTCTTATTCTCTCTATGTCTCTCTTATTATCTTCTTATATGTCTTCCTGTATATTCTATGGCTGGATACTTATATTATTCCATATGTCTTTCTTTATATTGTTATCTATGCTATTCATAGCACTCCGGCCCTTTGTCTGCCTATATAATACCTTCTCTCTCCTGTTCAAATCATCATCCTATACCAATCATTCATACACAAGGAAAGGCCCGTTAGGACCTTTTTCATAATGGCTTTGCCGGAATTGCAGGGCAAGCTGCCTTTAGGCACTTGTCCAAAATTCGCGATCAAAACTTTCTACCTCCTGCGCGCTCTTTTAATTCTCTGTTATCGATAGTATACGTACTCCATCATATCTCCCCTTAAGGCTCTCTCGAGCATATTGAGCGGATGGTGCTGTTACGACTTCTGTTAATCTAAGTTGGCTGTTTGAGTGGGTAAATCCAATTGTGAACTGTTTCATTGTTTTTATTTATTATATAGTTGTTGTGATTTTGCTATCCATTTATTTTGCTTAGCTTTTTGTCAAATATGTAGAGTAACTTTTTCATCCTCTCCGGAGTAGCTACCCTAAACTCTCTTATACCGCTTATGTTTTCAACTAAGCTAAAATCTTTCTTCCCTAACTCTTCTAATATAACATCTTCGATTTCTTTTGCTTGTGCTTTAGTCCACTTCCCTATAGACCTAACGCATTCTATTTCTGTAAATAAGTCTTCCCATATAGGCTTTCTTCCTTTATCCCACTTAGCGTTCTCTTTCTTTCTATTAAGTTCATCTCCATTATTATACTGATGTCCGATCTTGTATAGCGCTCCTTGATATCTTTTACTATAGTCTGTAAGACCTTCCCCTCTATATCCTCTAAACTTGTACCAGTAGATGCTGTATGTTCTTTTATTCATTTCTCTTTGGTGTTAAAGGTTTCCTATTTCTCATTTTACTTCTTGCTAATACAAAAAAAATATAGGCAATGGCTTGGTATGCCTAACAACTGGACTCTCACCGTGTTTTTCGGGGTTATTGGTTTGCATACGATACTACTAACCCTTTTTCTCCCACTACCTATATTCTTCTATTCCTTAATTACTTTGCTTGATCCTGCGTGCTTATGCTCTCTAATATATTCTAATAATGCCATAGCAACTCTATAGTCTGAGTCAAACATTTGTGTTAGTTCTGTCTCAAGTTCTATAATATCTTTTAGTGTCATTTCTCTTCGGTATTAAATTTATCTAATACATCAAAGATACGAAGTTGCCGCTTAAGAAGCAACTTTTTATTTATCTCCACTCTTATATAATTCGAAATCTTCTTTATTGATTCTATATCCCCAATGTTGAAGCGACTGTTGAATCCTTGGACTTATATTCCAGTTACCCGTTTCGTGTACCATCTTATAGATTCTCTTTCTCCATCTACCGTTAGGTCCGCAGAAGTCTTCCCATCTTTTTATTTGACGTTCATCATCTTCATGCCTTCTTCCTATACTGTATTTACAATACCACTCAAACCAGCCGTATGGATCATCTTTATGCATCCAACCCATATCTTTCCAGTATTGATAATCCATTCCGGACCTGGTCTTAAACTTGTTTAGTTTTGGTCTATACTTCTCTCCTAAGTACAGTTCTGTGTCTATCCCGTCGAAATGGTAATTAAATAGTTTAGCGTAGTCATAATTACTATACTCGTCTATAGGTAGTCCGAAGTAAGATCCCCCAAAGCTTCCTTCTTGTACTATCTCTCTCGGTGTTAGATTCGGGTTAAATTTCATTTACCTTTTAATATAGAGCAGTAGTAATAATCCTTAGTTACAAGGAAGAGATTCCAGATATAATTTCTTATATATTCACTATCATAATGTTGTAGTAGGAGGGAAGCACTTCTATGTTTAGCTAGATCCCAACTTGCTTCTGATTCGATAATAACTTTTAACTCTTCTTGACTCATATTCTATAACTCTGATTCTTCTACTCTTTTCATCCCTCTCCGGTATTTAAATCCTTTATCTATTTTCTTAATAATCTATCGTTTTCGCGTTCAATAAAATCTAACTTAACTTTTATAGCTGCTAATTCGGCTGTAATACTTGTTAATTGAATTTGACAAGATTCTTTATCTCCTTCTAATTTTTCAACTCGAGCACGTAAATCATCACGATACATATTTTGTTCAGTCATAGTTTCCTTTTCCCTTTCACGCCTATTACGGATTAAAAACTCATAAAACTTCCAAGCTCCAGCACCTCCAGCCACAGTTAAAGTTGTAATTATTATTGTAGTTAATTGTTCGCTCATTTTTTTAATGATTTATGTAAAACTTCTCGTTTTAGTTTAAATAAAATCCAAGTCCACATACTTGCATAGAAGAATGTAATTAATAAATTTTTAAAATCCATTATCACAAATGGTTCTGTATCTAAAGTTGAAAATATATTTACAACATATCTAATTGTCGAGAATAAATATAAAACTAAATATAATGATACAAACCTAGATAACCATTTAGTATTATTTATTGATATTATCATTGATATGCTAGCTATTAAATAGGCAAAGTATAACCAGTAAGTATATGGTTGATCGGCTTTAGTCCAATAATCTAATGTAGTCCATAAGACCTGATTATTTAACACATCACTCGTTATCCAAAAGAATAATAATGGTTGGAAATCATAATACAGTAATGTATCTTTTATTTGTTTAAAATATTTTAAAATCATAATATAGAAAATATTTCGTCTTTCAACTTTGTAATTTGCTCTAATACTTCATAAGGTGTTTTATCTGTTTGGCTTTCGGTTGTAATCTTAGCAAGTGCTGCTATTAACATTTTACCTTCTTCTGTTTCTGTGTTAATATCGTTTAAGTCTTTCATATTGTAAAGTGCTTAACAATGTGTATAAGCAATTAAAAATAACCGCCTTCTTGCAACCTAATCCAAGCCTCACAATCTGATAAGCTACCTTGATGTAATTGTTCATCTGTTTCTCTGTCTAATACTTGGTAAGTGCTGTCAATGTACCAAGCTACTCTATATTTTTCGTTCATAATGTTATTTTCATTCTACTTCGTACAAGTCTACTTTATTCTCAGCCATAAAACCATAGAACTCCTCTCTTACCTTCTCCAATACTTCGGTTTTATAATCTGAGTTATCATCATTGTATTTGATTTCCTTACGAAGGTGTTGGTCCATTTGCCAACAAACGTGTTTCCAACCACCACCTTTAATGGCAGTGTTGAATTCGTATTGGTCTTCTGGTAGATTAAATTCTAAGATTGCTTTCATCTCTCGTTGGTGTTAAAGGTTTTATCATACCACTTACTAATAGCAAACTCATCTGCTGCCATTACATTTCTACACTTGTAAGCAAAGTCCACTATCTGCTCCTTCTCTTTCTCAAGCATTGATTCAATCTTCTGCTCAATCATTTGTGGTGTATCTAAATCCATTGGTAAGGTTGCTCTAACCCATTCCAACAACTCTTGCATTGGTGTTTGTTTGTTTTGATCTAGCATAACTTTTATTCCTTATTTCCTTATTACTCCGTAAATATACGAACTTTCCTCTTATAAAGCAACTGTTGGTTTGTATTTAGAACGGCAAGCCGTCTGCTTCTACTTCATCAAGTTTAACTTGATCTGCTTCTTTATCTTCTCCAACTATCCTCCAAGCTGTTATGTTAGTAAACCATTTGTCGTTAGGCTTACGGCTCTCTATATTTACATCTATAGAGATTCCACCATCTACCTTGCAGTTGTTTAGGTGTTCAAGTGTCCTTCCAAATGCTGTAATGTATAGCATCTTCGGATATCTTTCAATTGTTTCAATAACGAAGCCTTGCTTCTGCCAAGCTCCTTTGTCTGATGTACCGGATTCTAAATCTAGTACCTCCCTAAGTATTCCTTCTATTTTCATTTCTCTTTGGTGTTAAAGGCTATCATTATAGAAAACCATAGTATCACTGAAATCAATTCCTGGAGATGTTTCCATTATATGAGGAGCATACTGCGTTACCTCAACGGTTTCTTCTACTGCATTGTAGAATAATTTAGCTAAAATAGCTAAGAATCCTAATACGATAAATCCTATAAAAATATTTTTCATCTAAATATTCCTGCTAAAAGACTTAACACTAGTACTGCAATGCCACAGTATATTATCGCTCCTATAGCGAACTCTTCAGTCTTCTGTTTACGATCGCTACCGTAGTGAGGATGTTTATTTTTCATTTAGTTAAAGGTTTTTTAATTATAGATAAAATTTATCCCAGTTAGTAATAGGTTCACTCTCTAATGACTGTTGATACTCTTCTTCGTTTTCGTATTCGAATACTGCTGCTGATATACACATGGTTTAAAGTAACTGTAGTTGATTGTTCGTTCTTTTTGCTTTACGTAGCGTTGGAGCTCCTCTATTAAACTTAAAGAATCCGTTTGCTAATGCCCATTCAATCCATCGCTTATCGTTAGATTCATAGTAGTAGCATTTGTTTAATCTGCCAGTTCTAGGGTTGATTCGATTCTTAGCAGCTATCGGATACCCTTTCCCCCTTAGTACTGATACTGATCCTCTTGCTCCTCTCTTGAATTCACCAGTAGTAATTTCACCTAACTGCTCTTCAGAGAATTCACCTCCTTTTTTTAGAACTTGCAGGAGTAATTTTTCTTGTGAATACGGATCTTGTTTTCTACCTCTCGTTTTTTGATTTAACATAACTCTTATTTTTTTTTATTATATTTAAATATACGAACTAACCTCTTAAGAAGCAACTCTTTTATTTTATTGCTTCTTGATTGTTAAACATTTCTAATACTGCCATTGAAGTCATCTCGCTAGTAGCTCTGTTAAACTTCTTATGAGTATATTCTTTATCTACCTCATGCCCTAATCTAAATGAAAGCCAGGAACCACTCTTAAACTTAACATACACTATTGGAAACTCTGTGTAATTATAATTTCTTCCTTTGTAATAATCCTTTCCTTCTTCAACAGTAGCGTTTGGGAATAATTTCTTATACTTGTCTATTGTATAATTTAATATTGCTTTAGTTTTGTTAGCATATGCAAACTTATCTTTCTGCTCTACATTATACTCTTCCAACTTCTTAAGTAATGTAGCTGGTTTGTATGCTCTATACTGCAATGTTATAGTTGAACATTCTAATTTATCACCTTCAACAGAAACACTACACTTTCTTATTACCATCTCATTTTTTTGAGAATCAAAATAATCAGTAATTAAACTACACCTACCTAGAGCCTGAATATATGTAACTTCTGCTTCAAACTCATCATCTCCATAACCGAATGATCTTGTTTCTGTAACTTTTTCACATTTGAAGTCATTTACAAAATCAATACCTTCTTGAAAACCGCCCGATAGTAGTAATTCTTGAATCCTTCTAATACTCTCAGTACGTCTAGTGGCATCTGTTTTTGATGAGGATATAAATCGATCAACTCTATCTTGTTGAGCGACTGTCAACATTCCGAAATCTAATTCTAATTGTTTTACTTGATTTAACATAACTCTTATTCTTTTTATTATTATACCTAAATATACGAACTAGAAGGTTCCTAGGCAAGCCTTTTCTTGTTTACTTTCAAAATAAATTGTTCTTCAGCTATCTCTTGAAGGAGTGCTTGTTCTATTTCGTAACGATCTGCTTGAACTTCTAAATCTAAATACATAACTCTTATTTCTTTATTATACTATAAAGATACGAACTTGCCGCTTAAGAAGCAACTATTTTATCCTCTTCCGTAATCGTCTTCTATTCTGATTATGTCATCTTCGCCAAAGTAAGTTCCTGTCTGTACTTCTATGAATATGACAGGCTTATCGCTTTCATTCCAAGCTCTATGCTTAGTCCCTAAAGGGATACGAATTGATTCACCTTCCCCTCTAAATAGCTTTTCATCATCTAGAACTACAGTTAGCATACCTTGTGCTACAGTCCAGCATTCCCTCCTCTTTTCGTGAAACTGGTAGCTTAGTCTGGCCCCTGGTTTAACTACTATGCGTTTTACTTTACAGTAGTCCGTGTCTAGCAGTACTTCGTAGGTACCCCACGGCCTTGTTTCTCTAGGTAACATATCTTGCCAATCCCAATCCTGCACACTCATCTTAAAGATCTAGATTAAAGGTTGGTTTGAGTTTAATCCACCCTTTCTCTATTAAAGTTCTGATTATAGATTGTATTTGTTTAATTCTCTCTTCTCCCATTAATGGGTATAACTGTCTTATTGAGGCAGGACTGTTTCGATATACTCCAATCATCCAATCTACATTATCCCATCCTTCTTTAATATAAGGCTGTACCTTACTGGTATATTCCATAAGTATATTCTCAGTAGGTAGACCGTCTCCATCTTTTAAGCGGGTAACTTCTAGACTGAAAAGATCGTTCTCGTAGACTATTCCGTCAAACTCACTTATAAAGAGTTCTTTCTGTAAGGCTTTCTCCTTAACGTACCATACTCCGTTTACTTCAATTCTTTCTTTCATTCCAATAGCTTTTAAACTGGCTTACATTATACTCTACCAACTCCATATCAATCTCCTCTTCAGGGTAATGGATCATTTCATGTAGCTTCTGGCTCTCTTTACTCCACAGTCCTTGGTTCTCAATATATTTCTTACCTTTGATACCGTGTACAATAGGGTTAGAAGTATCTGTAGAGTAAATCCAATTGTAGTCCTTGTAGTAAAGACCTTCCTGAGGCAAGCCGCTCCCTAAAAGATGATGAGGTATATCAGGATTAATAATTCCCATATCAAGCAGTATCCCTAACAGTTGTACTCTTCCCATCATCCAGCTAAGTTTCTGATTAGGGTGAGGGAACATTTTTTCATATAGAGAATAATCAAAAGAGATAGCAATCATATCTACTCCTAGCCATTCTAAAGCTTTATAACACCGTATGATTTCCTCTAAAGTCTTTCCTTGAACTACTCCGATCGATTTACTTCTTCTAGGTATTTTCTTACCATATGTAGCAATCCATTCTTCTGCTTGCTCTATAGTCCCTTCACAGTCTTCTAATACGTCCGGAATTATATACCAATTAGGTTTTAATTTTTTAACCCATTTAAAGTAGTCTTCTCCTTTGAAAGCTGTTCCTAATTCAAAGATACTATTGTCTAAAATAACTTCATACTTCTCCTTACAGAGCTTTATAAACTTATCTCTATACTCTGGACTTTCATCCATCAAGTGCACTAAGCAGTACTGGTAATCAGTTAGGTTAGTAACTTCGTCAAAAATAGATAAGGGAGCTTCGTGGCTGATCTTAATTTTATTCATTTAACATAATATAAGAATTATTATGTTAGAAGGCAACTACTTTTTAGCTATTATCCCAGATAACATCTTTGAACTTTTCCGGACTTAGCCCAAAATAATCCGTACGCCATTTAGTCTGTTCAAAGAAAGGAAGCTCTAACCATTCGTCTCTCCTCTTCCATAATAGTTCAGCAATCTCATCCCAATCTTGATTTAATACAAACTTCTCTATTTCCTCTTTCTTCTCTTGTACTAAATGAAATTCAAAAGCATCCCATTCGTAGTGAAATACTTCAAATACTCTATCTTCACTTACATAGTCGATGCTGATATCGATTCCCCATTTAGGTTTCATCTTTGCTACCTTGTAGAGCATTGGATTATACTTTGCGTAATATTCTAATTGCTCTAATGCCTCTCCTTGAAATCCTTTTCTTTCAAATAAGTCTGAATGATTGATGTGTGCTTTATCTCTACTATCCCATACAAGCCAATCCTGTCTAATACAGTCCTCTACTCTCCTCTCTACGGTCTCATATCCATTTGTATTAAGAAAGGCCTGCTCCGCTTGTGTCAGGTGATAGCCGTTTTGATCAAACATCTCAACTGAGTCTGTATCTAGTAGGGTTTGGATCTCATCGGATGGATTTAAGAAGTAGCCTCGGTTATTAAAGTTATTGGAAGTTAGTTTCATTAGCAATCTTGATAATTTAAATATCTTTGTAATGCTTTAGCGTAATGAGTTCCTTTATCCTTTAAACCCTGCCTTTCTCTTCTAACCTTGGTACAGGATAACTTACCTAATCTCTTTTTTAAAATACCAGGCTTAACTGGTTCGTGAATATTTTTCTTCTCCTCCTCTAAAGACTGCTTTATTATTTCTTTAAGTCTAGATTTTCTCATACCTTCTTGTACTACAGGAACCTGCTTTATATCTTCTACATCGTTAAAATCTTTAGGGTACGGCTTATCTAATCCGCTTATCACTATTGAGTCTCCTTCGGTATCAATATCGAATGTAGAGGGAGAGATATTAGTGAAGTAGTTTTTATAATACTCTAATCTTTCCTGTAGAGGAAGTTTAATACTATCTTCTGGCTTGGCATCTCCGCCGAACCTATTTAGTTGCTGTTCCTCTTCTTGCCTCTCGAATTGAGTATCTAGTGCTTCGAATAATAATGCTTTAGTCCCTCCTGTGTTCATAATTAGGTTTATACTTTTCTTTACGTCTATACTTTTTCTTATTCTTAAATGGAGGAGCTACTCTAGTACTTTCCCAAAACTCCTGCTGTTCTAGCTCTACTTTTTTTAATGTATTACCTTTTTGCATCTATTAATAAATAGTATTAATCCTTCTTTACGGATACCCATTTATGTTCGGAATTTAACCTTACAGATGCTATAAGTTCTCTTTTCCATTCAGAGGGATGAATAAGAGATAGGAAGTACTTTTCATCTCTCCCTACATATAAATAATAAGTCTCTCCTATAACAGGCTCGAAAGAATATTTAGCGCTATAAATTAACTTATTTAATTCTACTTCATCTACTAGATGGTTCCACTCTTCCTTAAGTTCTTCATACTTCGCTGTGAAAGTTTTCTGAGCTTTATGTACGCCTCTCTGCTTGAAAGCACTTACATCTTCTATCTCTATAACAGGTCCGCTTATATTTGTAGCGTATGGTAAAATAGAAGCATTATACTTTTTCTCCTTTTCATCCCATACTACGTTATCTGGTTTCTTATCTGCCATTTAAGGGCGCTTATATTTTACTACTCTTGGCTGTCTCTTTACTCTAGGTCCTTTAGGTTCTTTAATCTTAAATCCAAATAAACTCTCACACCTGTAATAAAAGTCCTCCAACGTACCGTCTATTTTTAATAACTGCTCTTCATAATCTTCCGGAGTCATTTTAAAGATCTTTACAAATTGCTTTTTAATATATTGAAGCTTTTTTGCCTCCTCCTTCTCAAAATCTTCCCATAGACGCTTTCTTCTTGCTCTATCCACTTGAGTAGTTTCAATCCACTTCATACTGTCTTTAATTTCCTTTCTCTTTGCATTAAGTTCTAACTCTGTATATAATGCTTGCCAGAAGCAGTTTGAGAATTCTAAGTCCCCGTTCTTAATTTTATCAATTAAAGGAGCTTTATCTTCTAAAGGTCTATTAGGGGATGCAAACCTACGCCACCATTGAAATTTATTATACTTTAGGGGACGGAGTTTACTAACCTCCTCTAAAACTAGGTCTTCGTTCCCTACTCTATATACTCTAGTATCAACTTCTTCCATTACCTAAAGATAAGAACTTTAAGTTAAAAATACAACTTAATTAGAGAGGGGAAATTTAATTGGTGTTGCAGATTGATAATCTACTAGTTCGTAGTCAAACTCACCGTTTAGTACATCTACATTAGATAGCTTGATGGTTGGTAGATTGAAGCCATCTCTGCTAATCTGCTCCCGTACTCCTTCTATCTGATTTGAGTATATGTGGCAGTCTCCTAAATTTCCGATTAACTCTCCAGGTTCGTATCCAGTCTCTTCACACAAGAGTAGTAGGAGGGTTCCGTAAGAAGCTATATTAAATGGAAGCCCTAACGGGATATCTACACTTCTTTGATTCCACATCAGGGATAGTTTATTGTTAGATACATAGCACTGGAATCCGTAATGACAAGGAGGGAGAACTGAGTGTTGATTATAACCCGGATGCCATGCAGTAACCATTAATCTTCGCGAGTCTGGGTTTGTTTTGAGGTCGTTAATTAAGTTTGCAATTTGGTCTATTCCCCCATAAGAATCTTCATCAAACGCTCTCCACATTCTCCCATATATAGGTCCTAAATCACCCCACTTCTCAGCAAACTCATCATCTGTTTTGATTTTATTAATGAACTCTTCTTGAGTTAATCTAGCAGGAGTTCCTGGAGGGGTGGGTGTACATATTACATAATGTTTATACGCATCACCATTCCAAATACGACAGTTATTATCTACTAAGTACTTAATGTTAGTGTCCCCTTTTAAGAACCATTTTAACTCAGTCATCATTGTCTTGACTGCCATCTTTTTTGTGGTTAGTAAAGGAAAGCCGTTACTCATAGTGTGTCTGATTGTGTATCCGAAGATGCTCTTAGTACCTGTACCGGTGCGATCAGTTTTTACTTCTCCGTACTCTAAGACGGTATCTAACAATCTACTATATTGTCTATCTAATGTATTCATAACTTTCTATTTTAAACTCATAGCTATCAAAACTACGGTGATTAATACTACTACTATTATATCCATAAAACTATACTGCAAAACTTTCACCGCATCCACAAGTTCTATTTGCGTTAGGGTTGTTAAATTGAAAACCTTTTCCGTTCAAGCCGTCCGTGAAGTCTAACTCTGTACCACATAGGTATAAGAAGCTCTTCATATCACAAACGACCTTATATCCGTTACTCTCGAAAATCTGATCGTTCTCTTGATTTTCGTTATCAAAATCCATTTTATAGCTCAGACCAGAACACCCTCCTCCTACAACAGATACTCGAACAAAGTACTCTTCATTTAAGTTCTCGTTCTTCATAAGAGTATAGATTTGCTTAGCTGCTCTTTCTGAAACTGTAATCATGTATTCGCTAATTAATAGTGTTTTTTGGATTGAATTAGTAACATTAATGCATTGATTTGACCTCTATCTTGCCATCCTATAACATCATCATCAGCATCAGGGACAAAATCCTTTGTAGCCCAATTACCTTGAGGATCAAAAATAGCAACTTCAAATGAAATAAAATCATCAGGCGAATTCCTTTCATCTTTAGGTGAACTGTATTTACCAGGACCTGCAACTATACTCAGTTCAAATCCATTATCAAATTTTTGAGTAGCTGCTACACCATCTTGCCAACTTCTCCATTCTAAATCTTTAAATACTTTCATAACTTATCTTTCTTTATCTTACCGTAAAGATAAGAACTAAAACTTTAAGAACCAACTTTAGGGCGTTATTGGTTACTTAATTTTTAAAACTTTAGGTCTAGCTTCTTCTGCAAAAGGAACTGATATTTTTAGTAATCCGTTTTGCATCTCTGCTAAAGCTTTTGAAAGGTTAAACTTAGCTGCTATCTTATATCCAAGATTGAAAGAACGTCTTGCAACTCCTTTATGAATATATTTGCAGTTATCTACCTCACAGCATTCCTCATCTTGAGGCTTATTGTAGGAGACTTTTAAAACATCTCCTTCAATATTTATTTCAACATCGTCTTTAGTAAGACCTGTGCATGCAATTTCAAAATGCAAGCCAGCTTTGTTTTCGTAAATATCTACAGGGTGGTTAATTTTGGCTTCGATAGCCGGTTGAAAATTTAATTCAGACTTAAAGAAGTCTTTAAATAATAAATCGAATGGTGAGAGGTTTCTCTCGTAAAATAATGTACTCATATCACTTTTTTTTAAATTTATGCTGTCCGAAGATCAGCGGGTTAATAATTGATTAAAATTCACGCCCTAAAGTATGTGATTCTATCTTTTATAAATATCGTTATTTCCATAAAACTTGTATTAACATTATACCTAAAGCTAACACTAAGCAGGATGCTGTTTTTAAATTTATATTTTCTCCTGTATGTAAGTATGTAATAATTGTGAATGTTACTATACCGCATGAGAATCCTATCAATCGACTAGGCCAAAGAGCTTGTTCTGGTCCAGCAGATACTATAAACTTGGTTCCGTATATGTAACATATCCCAGTAGGTATTCCAACTATAGTAGAGACTAACAAAGGATGATCTTTCATCCAGCTTGAGATAAACTGCCCGTTAGTTTGATACCATGCCAGTATCTGAGCTAAGGTAAATATAGCTATCCCTGTGAGTAGGTGTTTTATATTCATTTAATTAAATAGTTTATCTAAAATGATAAGCTTAATACTTTCCCAGGTTGATAAATTCTTAGACCATAGGTCTCTATCACTTAAGTCATCATACATCTTCCATAACCAGTTTCGTAAGAATAATACATCCCAATGGTCTACTGTGAATTTCCGGACAGATGTTTTATTAGGTAGTCTGGACTCGAAAGATAGTAGTGCATACTCTCTATAATTAATTGTAAATACGCATATTTTTAATCCCCAGGTTGAACCTCCTTCGTTTAAAAGTAATTCAAAATTAGAATACTTAAAATTCCATTGATGAGTTCTCCAACTAATCTCCTCTAAAACCTTTTTAAAATAACTTTTTAATTTTGACATACTGTAATATATGAATAGTTTCTTTGAATGGCAAGCTCTATTAAAGAGCGGAGGACATTACTCTAAAGAACTTTACCCATAGTCTTATAGAGGTTTCATGAAGTTTTTCATATACTTGGCTTAAGCTCAAATTTTGGATCTCCACACGTTCCTCCTCTACGATAGGTCCTTCATCCACTCCCGCTGTTACTCTATGTATAACACAACCTGATACGCTTAGACCGGTTCTATATGCTTTCTCTTGAGGATCTTTTCCTTTGAGTTGAGGGTAAGAACTTATAAGGCCAGGGTGTCCGTTAAAAATGCTAGGATACTTCTCTATAATCTCAGGAGGTACTATCCTTAACCATCCGTGAAGAGTTATAAGGCATTGCTCATCTCCAAGTACTTCTAAATATTCTTCAACTGTTGGTTTATTGCTTAAGTATATAATCTCCTTTCCGGCAAGTTGGGAGCTTATAGTTCTCTTTTCACTCGGCCTCTTATTAGTTATAATCTTATCCGGCCACTTCCCAGTCTGTTCAGCAATAGCTGCTATCTCACTACCGGTTTGCGAAAAGAACGCATAATGTTTTACTTTCATGATTACTTATAGATAGTACTTTTC
>ENA-OUOG01002599-OUOG01002599.1-marine-metagenome-genome-assembly--contig:-NODE-2599-length-18416-cov-8.000818_pt1 | contig 18416 bp, 18 predicted proteins | sample MGYA00248635_ERZ508505 | MGnify/ENA primary metagenome ERZ508505 (study PRJEB26176, sample SAMN06267871) | marine metagenome | isolation source: Saanich Inlet, British Columbia, Canada | place: Pacific...
TGGATGATCACCGCAACCAAGGCGATGGCGGTGGAACTGGCCCCGCAAGGTATCCGCGTCAACGCGCTATGCCCTGTGGCGGGGGAAACCCCGCTTTTGTCCAGTTTTATGGGCGAGGACACGCCCGAAATGCGGGCAAAATTTCTATCAACCATCCCTTTGGGCCGGTTTTCCACGCCCGAGGATATGGGCAATGCTGCGTGCTTCTTGTGCTCGGATGAGGCCTCAATGATCACAGGTGCCGCCTTGGAGGTTGATGGCGGGCGCTGCATCTAGGGGGATTGCGATGTTTGAGAAAGGCGCGAAAAACTTAATCACCGATGTCGCGGGCCTATATGTCGGCCACGCTCAGGATGACGTGATCAAAACAGGGGTCACTGTTCTGACAGCCGAGCGCCCCTTTGTGGCAGGGGTGCATATCATGGGCGGTGCGCCTGGCACGCGAGAAACGGCGCTCTTATCGCCTGAGCGATTGGTGCAGGAGGTGGATGCACTGGTTCTTTCGGGCGGGTCTGCCTTTGGCCTTGATGCGGCCTCAGGTGTGATGGATGGCTTGCGGGCCGCAGGGCGCGGCTTCGCCGTTGGGGATCAACAGGTGCCAATCGTGCCCGCCGCAATTCTCTTTGATCTGATCAATGGCGGTGACAAAGCATGGGGTCAGAACCCCTATGCCGTCTTGGGACGTGCGGCGTTTGAGGCGGCATCGGCTGATTTTGACCTTGGGACAGTGGGCGCAGGAACTGGCGCGCTGACCGCAGACCTCAAGGGTGGGCTTGGCTCAGCCTCGGTCACCTTTGACGGGATCACGGTGGGCGCTCTGGTCGCTGTCAACGCATTGGGCCGCGTGACTATCGGCGATGGCCCGCAATTCTGGGCAGCCCCATTTGAAATGGGTGCAGAATTTGGCGGGCTTGGAACAGGGGCGTTCGATCCATCCGCACGCCCCTTGGTCAAAGGTCATCGAGACGGGGCAACCACCATCGCGATTGTGGCGACAGATGCCATCTTGACCCAAGCGCAAGCCACCCGCATGGCCACCGCCGCGCATGATGGCATGGCGCGCGCGATTTACCCCGCGCATACGCCGATGGATGGGGATTTGGTCTTTGCCGCTGCAACGGGCGCGCGCGCCCTTCGCGATCCGCTCATGGATACGCTGCATTTGGGAAATGCGGCAGCCCTGTGCCTTAGCCGCGCGATTGCCCGCGCGGTGTATGAGGCCACCCCTGCAGCACATGATCTCCTGCCCACATGGACCGAGAAATTTGGCTGATCACTCAAAAAGCCCCGTCTGGGCAGGCGGGGTAGGAACGGGCAGCCCTAGATGCGCAAAGGCCGATTGCGTCAGCATCCGCCCCCGCGGGCTGCGCGCGATCAGGCCTTGTTGCAAGAGATAGGGTTCAACCACCTCTTCGAGCGCATCGCGGCTTTCCGAAAGGGCGGCTGCAAGCGTTTCAATCCCGACAGGGCCGCCGCCATAAGACTCCGCAATTAGGCGCAAATACCGCCGATCTGCCCCGTCAAGCCCAAGCTTATCGACCCCAAGCCGTGTCAGGGCGCGATCTGCAATCGCCGCCGTTACGCGGCCATCCCCCTCGACCACGGCGAAATCGACCACGCGGCGCAATAAGCGCCCTGCAATGCGCGGGGTGCCGCGGGCGCGCTTGGCGATCTCCCGCGCCCCTTCCTCATCGGCAGGGGCGCCCATCAGGCGCGCGCCACGGGTCACAATCTGCTCCAACTCGGGCGTGTCATAATACACCAGACGCGTGGGGATGCCGAACCGATCCCGCAAGGGCGTGGTCAACAGCCCCAAGCGCGTGGTGGCCCCGATCAAGGTAAAGGGCTGCAATTCGATGCGCACAGATCGCGCGGCGGGCCCCTCACCTATGACCAGATCCAGTGCAAAATCCTCCATCGCGGGATAGAGCACCTCTTCCACTGCGGGGTTCAGGCGGTGAATTTCGTCAATAAACAAGACATCACGCGGCTCAAGATTGGTGAGGATCGCGGCCAAATCCCCCGCTTTTGCCAAAACGGGGCCAGAGGTCATGCGAAAATTCACCCCCAATTCGCGCGCCATAATTTGCGCCAAGGTGGTCTTGCCCAAGCCGGGGGGGCCATGAAACAGCACATGGTCCATCGCCTCACCGCGCTTGCGGGCACTTTCGATAAACACCCGCAAATTCGCCCGCGCTTCGGCCTGACCAATAAACTCGGTCAGAAGTTCGGGACGCAAAGCGCGATCTTCGCGCAGATCATCCTGCGGGTGCGGATCGGGGCGCAATGTTGGATCAGGCGTGCTCATATCAATCCTTCGGGGCCAAGAGGCGCAGTGCCGCACGGATCAGCGCAGGGGTCGTGTCGACCTCGTCTGCCGCGCGCGCAACCGCACTTGCCGCGTCAGAGGGGCCATAGCCCAAATTGGTCAGGGCTGAAATTGCCTCAGCCTGACTTTGCGCATCGGCCTGCGCGGTTGCAGGCGGCGGCGGTGCTGCAGGGGTGGATGCAGGCCCCTGCGGGCCTTCCACCACGGGCGCAGGGGCATTCTGCGCCAAATCGCGGGCCAGACTGCCGCCCATCGCCATCAAAGCGGGGCCTTTATCCTTTAGTTCATTGACCACACGCTGCGCCAATTTCGGGCCCACACCAGGGGCTGCTTTGACCGCGCCCCAATCCCCAATCGCAATGGCACGGGCCAAGGCCTCTGTGCCAAGCGCACCCGAGATTGCCATCGCGGCTTTGGCCCCCACGCCCTGAACAGACACCAACAAACGATGCCACTCACGATCATACGGGGTTAAAAACCCAAAAAGCTGCAAAAGGTCTTCGCGCACCAGAAGTTCGGTGTAAAGGCTTGCCACCTGCCCCGCATTCGGCAGGTTCGCAAGAGTGCGTTCTGAGCAATAAACCACATAGCCCACGCCACCGACATCCAAAAGCACATGGTCACTGGCGCGGTAATCCACGCGGCCTGTCAATTTCCCGATCACAGGCTTGCCCCCACTGCTTTCATGATCCGCGTCTGCGATTGCGCATGATGGGCATGACATATCGCAATCGCCAAAGCGTCAGCAGCATCAGGGGATTTTGGCGCGCATCCGGGCAATTGCAGTCGCACCATATGTCCAATCTGATCTTTATGCGCGTGCCCCACCCCAACCACGGTTTTCTTTACTGTGTTTGGCGCATATTCAGCCACAGGCAAGCCTGCCTTGGCAGGGGCCAACATCGCAACACCACGCGCCTGCCCCAATTTCAACGTAGCCGCGCCATCACGATTGACAAAGGTCTGTTCGACCGCCGCGCAATGTGGTGCAAATTCGGCAAGGACGGCGATTAATCCATCATATAGCGCCAAAAGACGCGGGGCGAGATCATCGCCCACCCCTTCGATAACGCCATTTGATATGTGGCGTAGGCGCGGGCCATCCGCCTCGATTACGCCCCACCCAAGATAGCGAAGCCCTGGGTCAATACCGATGATACGCATGGCCTGCTCGCCCTTTGTGGTTCTTTGCGTCAGCTTAGCCCATCAATAGCACGAAACAAGAACATTCAACAAGCGGGGCGTGCCAATCACCCCATGTAGCGCAGTGTCAGCGCCGCCCATTCCCCATGCTCGGACGCATAAACCCGCTCGAACCCTGACGCGAGATAGGCGGCAGTGACGTCCTCAGCCTGCTCCAACAAAAGGCCTGACAAGATCAAATAACCGCCCTGCGCGGCATGACGCGCCATATCGGGGGCCAGTTCGATCAGTGGCCCCTTTAGGATATTGGCAAAGATCAAATCAAAGGGCGCGCGGGCTGCAAGGGTGGGATGATCAAACCCTGCGGCTTGCACAGCCTCGATCCGATCTGCGAGGTCATTCGCTTGGGCGTTTACACGGGCGACATCAACCGCGATCTCATCAATATCAGAGGCCAGAACAGTCTGCGGAAAGACCCGTGCCGCAGCCAAGGCCAAGACCGCCGTGCCACAGCCAATATCAACCACATTTTTGAAAACATGGCCCTCAGTGAGCAGGCGATCAAACGCAATCAAACATCCAGAGGTGGTGCCGTGATGCCCTGTGCCAAAGGCCATTGCGGCCTCAATCAGCAAGGGCACGGCATCGTTTGGAACTGTATCGGCATCATGGCTGCCGTAAAGGTAAAACCGCCCCGCGCGCACAGGGTGCAATTCACGGCGCACCTGCGCGACCCAATCGGTTTCGGGCAATTCTGAAACGACAAATTCCCGCGCGCCATGCGATGCCGCCAAAAGCGCCAATCCGATCTCATCGGGCGCCTCAAGGAAATAGCCGCCCACCTCCCAACGGCCAGAGCCATCTTCGATCTCAAAAACCCCTACGCCATAGGGCGCGGGATCAAGTGCCTCTATGGCCTCACCCAAGGCTTCGGCGGCGGATTTAGCAGGCAATGTGGTAAAGGCGGTAAAGGTCGTCATAAGCACCCTATTTGATCACGGTGGTGATGGGCGCAGCCACGGGTAAACCGCGCCGCGCAAGTAAGGTTTCATTCCCCGCCTCTGGATGACGCGGCACCAAAAGCGACAAGGCGAAAGATGTGGCAGCCATCCCTGACGCAAGCAGGAACACCGCAATCGGCGAGGTCAGCCAGATATACCCCAAGATCGCAGGCAAGAACACCGCAGCGATATGGTTGATGGTAAAGGCCACGGCGGCCGTAGGCGCAATATCAGCGGGATCTGCGATTTTCTGAAAATAGGTTTTGATGGCGAGGGCCAGCGCAAAAAAGATGTGGTTGCCGACATAGAGCACCGCCGCCATACCCACGCCCCAATCAAAATGATAGAGGCCCGCATAAAGTAAGAAAATCACGAACAATCCCGCATATTCAAACATCAAGGCCGCACGTTCCCCGAAAAAGGCAACAGCACGACCCAACAGCGGGGCTGCGATCATATTGGCGACCAATGTGACCATGAACAGCGCTGTGATCTCATGCACGGCAAAGCCATAGCGCTCGACCATCATGAAGCCTGCAAAGACCACGAAAATCTGCCGCCGCGCGCCCGACATGAATTGCAGCGCATAATAGAGCCAATAGCGGCGGCGCAGGATCATTTTGCGGTTCTGCGGGGTTGGGCCCTCAAATTGGGGGAAGGCGAAAAATGCAATCACTGCAACCAAGGCGGTGAAGCCGCCCGCCACCCCATAGACCAAGTCATAGCTCAAATCATAAGCACGCCATGTCAGCACGATTAACCCATAGGCCAAAAGCGTGGCCAAAGACCCCATCGACATCAGCCAACCAATGGTCTGTGGCGCGCGCTTTTTGTCGATCCATTGCAATTGAAGCGATTGGTTGACTGTCTCGTAATAATGGAACCCGATGGAGGAGATCAGGGTGACAATCAACAATCCCCCCAAGGAGGGGAATTGCGAGGTCAGCGCCGTGGCCAGACCCAACATAACCAAGGACACAAGCGCCAATTTCTGCTCGCGGATCACAAGCAATAAGGCAATCACGCCAATCGCGAGAAACCCTGGAATTTCGCGCACTGAATGCAGCCATCCTATGTCGGCCCCGTCAAACCCTGCCGCCTCAATCACAAAATTATTGAGCAATGCAGACCATGTGGCAAAGGCCACAGGCATCGCAAAAGCCATCAGGAACAAAAGAACCTGCGGGCGCTGCCAGCGCGGCAAATGTGAGGTTTCAGAGAGGGGCACGAGCTTCATAGACTTTGCCATAGGCCCGAAGGGCTAGGCTTGGCAATTGAAACTTTCACCCCATACGATCTGCCAAAAGAAATTCCGCCGCCGCATCAAGGCGAATATGCGGGGGGCCAAGCCCCGCGCGCAGGCTTGATATAGGCGGGGCGAAATCTGTCACCGCGAATTCATGATCCGACCAATCCCGCGCGCCTTCGCGTGCAGGGGCAAGGATATGGTCGGGATGGTCTGGCAAGTGCCCCGCATAAAGGGCGCGCATCTGATTAGATTGCCCAACACGGCCCCGCACCAGATCAACCTCGGCCCCGTCTAGAATGCGGCTTTCCTCAACGGTGCTGCGCAGGCCTGCAATCGCCATAGCCCGCGTTTTCGCCCCCCGATAATCGGCGCGCTGTTTGGCCTCTTGCACCAAAGCCTCGAGAAGATTGGCATAGGCCTGATGCTGAGATTGATGCAGGTAATCTGCCTTGGTGGCGGCAAAAAGGATACGATCGGTTTTTTGCCCCAAGATTGCCGCCAAAGGGCCATTCGCGCCGTGGCGGAACACCGACAAAATACCCGCCATCGCCTGTCGCAAATCTTCTAAGACCTCAGGCCCACCTTGCATGGCGCTGAGCAGATCCACCAAAACCACCTGACGATCAATGCGGGCAAAATGCGCGCGAAAGAACGGCCGCACGATTTGCGATTTATAGGCCTCAAAGCGTCGCGCGGCCTCGCGCGCGATTGTGCCACGCCTCAGGGCCTCAATCGGCAAGGGGCAAAAGGTTAGCGCAGGGCTGCCTTGCAATTCGCCCGTCAAGATAAAACGGCCGGGGGTCAATTGGCTGAACCCCGCCGCGCGCGCCGCGTGCAGATAGGCGGTGAAACTTTGCGCAAGGGCCGAGGCCTGCATCTCATCATGGCGCGTCTCAGCCACAGTTTCGGTGGCAATCGCCAAGAAATCCCGTGCCGCAGCCAAGCTCTGCGCTTTGGCGGAAATCTGCGCCAAACTGGACTTAGACCATTGCGCGTAGCTTTGCGTCAACAGTCCCAAATCCAACAACCATTCACCCGGATAATCAGTGATATCCAAATGCAAGCGGCGTGGGCCCGTCAGACGCGCAAGCCGTGATTTTGGCGTGACGCGCAAGGACAAGCGCAATTGCGAAACGCTGCGCGTGCCAATCGGCCAATGCGCCTCTGGCCCCGTCATCGCGGCAAGATGGCTTTCGTAATCAAATCGCGCGACCGTATCATCGGGTTGTGGTTGCAGGTAGGTCGCTTCAATCCGACCTTCGCGCTCGGGCGAGAATGCCGCCATGCGGCCCCGCTCCATCAAATTGGCCACGAGAGAGGTGATAAACACCGTCTTTCCTGCGCGAGACAGCCCTGTCACCCCCAAGCGCAGGCTTGGGTCTGAAAAGGCGCGCGTCAATGCTTCGCCCGTGCCCTCCACGCTGTCACGCAGCATATCGCCCAAAGATGATATCACGCTTGGCCTGCCCCCATCTGATGCCTTGCGCAAAGATAGGATGCCAAAGCCGCCATGGATAGGGGGTTATGGGCAATTGCATGGCGCGCGCGTTTCCGTTAGCCAAAGCCATGGCCCGTTATGCGCTCAAAGTCGAATATGATGGTCGCCCCTTTGCGGGGTGGCAACGTCAGGCTGATCAACCCTCGGTGCAGGGTGCGATTGAGGCTGCGCTTGCACAGCTTGAGGCGGATGTGCCCTCCATCGCTGCGGCAGGGCGCACAGATGCAGGCGTTCATGCCACGGGTCAGGTCGCGCAATGTGACATGGCCCAAGAGTGGCAGCCCTTTCGCCTGTCTGAGGCGCTGAATTATCATTTGAAACCTTTACCCGTGGCAATTGTGGCCTGTGCGCCCGTGTCAGAGGATTGGCACGCGCGGTTTTCCGCAGTTGAACGGCGCTATACCTATCGGCTGATCAACCGCCGCGCGCCCTTGACCCTTGATGTGGGGCAGGCATGGGCCGTCAAGCAGCCCCTTGATCTTACCGCCATGCAAGAAGCCGCACGTCATTTGATCGGCAAGCATGATTTCACAACCTTCCGTGCCTCTATCTGTCAGGCGAAATCGCCCGTCAAAACCCTTGATGAGATACGGATTGAGGCCTTCCCGCGCGGCGATGCGGTCGAATTTCAATTTCACCTGCGCGCGCGCTCGTTCCTGCATAATCAAGTGCGCTCGATTGTCGGCACGCTTGAGCGGGTTGGGGCGGGATCATGGTCGCCTGACGATGTGCGCATCAGCCTAGAGGCGCGCGATCGGGCCGCCTGCGGCCCTGTTGCGCCGCCAGATGGATTAATCCTGACGGGCGTGGGGTATCCAGATGATCCGTTCAGGGGTCAAGGATCATGACCCCCACCGCTTGGCCCGTGACCCGCGAGATTGTGCTTGTGGGGGGCGGGCATAGTCACGGGCTGGTCGCGCGCATGTGGGGGATGCAGCCACTTGCGGGTGCGCGCTTGACCCTTGTCTCGCCAAACCCAACGGCGGCCTATTCAGGGATGCTGCCCGGTGCGATTGCAGGGCATTATCGGCAAGACGAAATCGAGATTGATCTGGTTCGCCTTGCCCGTTTCGCCAATGCCCGCCTCATCCTTGCCCCCGCCATTGGGATTGATCGAGCGGAAAAACGCCTGCATCTCGCAGGGGGCAGGTCTATTTCCTATGATATCATGTCGATTGATATTGGCATCACGACTGATATGCCCGCCTTAGCAGGCTTTGCAGATCATGCTTTGCCCGTCAAACCTCTCGAGGGGTTTGCAGCCGCATGGGAGGGCTTTCTAACCCAAGCGCCCAATCCTGCGCGCATCGCCCTTATCGGCGGCGGAATTGCGGGGGTTGAGGTCGCCATGGCCGTGGCGCACCGCCTGCGCACCATAGGGCGCAAGCCCGAGGTGACGATATTTGAGCGCGCACAAGCGTTGCAAGAATTGCCTTCGCGCGCGGCACGGCTTCTGCGACAAGACTTGCGCACCCAAAATATTACCCTGCGCGAGGGCGTTGAGATCACCGAGATCACGGCGCAAATGATCCATCTGCGAGATGAACCTCCGCTGCCCTTTGATTTGATCCTTGGCGCGGCAGGCGCGCAGGCGCATCCGTGGCTGGCACAGACAGGGCTTGCCCTTAAAGATGGGTTCATCCGCGTGAGCGCCGATCTGCGAAGCGTGACAGATCCCGATATTTTCGCCACGGGGGATTGCGCGCATTTTGATCATGCCCCCCGCAGTAAGGCGGGCGTTTATGCGGTGCGCGCGGCAAAGCCCCTGTTTCACAATCTGCGCGCGGCTGCGATGGGGCGCAGTTTGCGCGCCTATCAGCCGCAACGCCATTATCTCAAGCTGATTTCCTTGGGCGATAAGCGAGCCATTGCCACGCGCGGAAGGGTGGCTGCATCCTTTCCATTTCTGTGGACGTGGAAAGACCAAATTGATCGCAAGTTCATGCAACAGCTGACGCAGTTGCCTGAGATGGCGGCACGACCGCAACCGCCGCAAGACCACGCGCTTGGCATAATCGAGGCCATGGGGCCAAAACCGCAATGCGGCGGCTGTGGCGCGAAACTAGGCCAAGCCGCGCTTGAGGCCGCCCTGCCCCCACCCCCAACCCACCGCAAAGACATTGAGATTGGGCGGGGGGATGATGCGGCGGTGCTGCATATGGGCGGCGCGCGCCAAGTGATCAGCACAGATCATCTGCGCGCGTTTTGCAATGACCCTGCAGTGATGGCGCGCATTACTGCCATTCACGCACTTGGCGACATTTGGGTCATGGGGGCTGCCCCGCAATCGGCCTTGGCAATGATCACCCTGCCCCCCTTATCAGAAGCGCTGCAAAGTGCTTGGTTGACCGAAATCATGTCAGCCGCCGCCGAGGTGATGTCAGCGGCAGGGGCCGATATTATCGGCGGCCATAGTGCGGCGGGGGCGGAACTGAGCATCGGGTTCACTGTTACAGGTCTTGTTGCAGATCGCGCAATCGGACTTACGGGGGCGCAAGCAGGGGATGCGCTGATCCTGACCAAACCCATTGGCACAGGCGTTCTTCTGGCGGCAGAGATGCAAGGATTGGCAAAGGGCCGCGATATCGCTCGCCTTTATCGCGGGCTTACGATACCGCAGGGGACGGTGGCGGATATTCTCGCCCCCCATGCCCGCGCCATGACCGATGTGACGGGGTTCGGCCTTGCAGGCCATATCATGAATATCGCCCGCGCCTCGGGCGTGGGGGCGCAGATTTGGCTTGATCAAATTCCTCTCTATCAAGGCGCGCTTGATTTGGCGGCGGCGGGGGTGCAATCGACCCTCTACCCGCAAACCCGCGCGCATCTTTTGGGGCAAATACGGGGAACAACATCGGGCCCACGCGCCGATCTGTTATTTGATCCTCAAACCGCAGGCGGGCTTTTGGCAGCCTTGCCCCAAACCGCCCTGCCAGAGGTGCAAGCGGGACTTCAGGCCACAGGTCACAACGGATGGGTTATTGGCGAGATAACGGATCAAACTGGCAGGCTTGAGATCAGTTGAGGGGATTGAACCACAGCCCCCAAGCCGCTAATCCCGTGGCCTATGACCCAAGATGCAGTCACACCCTATTTCACCCGCGCTGATGGCAGCTATCTCTTCGCCCGTTGGGGTCGGCCTATCGCCCCTGTGGTGTTTGGGGTTGAGGATGCGACCGTGTCCATCGTCAAGGGCGCGCTTGAGGCGGTTGTTGCACTCGCTGGCCACCAGATGGCCGAGACAGATCCCGAACTTGGCGCGAATTTCATGATGTTTTTCATCCGTGATTGGGACGAAGTTCTTACCACACCCAATATGGATCGCCTGCTGCCCGATTTGGCCGAGATCATTACGCGGCTCAAATCGGTAGATGCCAATCAATATCGCGCATTTCGGTTTGATGCCGATGGTGGCATCAAAGCGGCCTTTGTTTTTGTGCGCATGGATGCGGATTTATCGCGTCTGCCTGCCGATACCATCGCGCTGTCACAAGCGGTGCAGACGATTTTACTTTGGTCGGATCAAGCCTTTCTAGGGCAATCCCCACTGGCCGCAGGGACCGATGGCGCGGCGCGCCTGAAACCTGAAATTGCCGCGATTATTCGCGCAGGCTATGATCCTGTTATGCCCGTCTGCGCGCAAGACAGCACGCATGGCCTACGCATGGCGGCACGGGTGGCTGTCTTGGAGCATAGAAATTGAGCATGACGCATCACTGGCCCATCCGTGTTTATTACGAAGATACCGATCTGGCGGGGATCGTCTATTATGCCAATTACCTAAAATTCATTGAGCGCGCCCGCAGCGAGATGGTGCGCGACCTTGGCATTGATCAAGCGGCGCTAAAGGCCACCCAAGATATCGTATTTGCCGTGCGCCGCGTTGAGGCTGATTACCGCGCGCCCGCAAAATTCGATGATGAATTGGTGGTTGAAACCAAAATTCTGCGCGCAAGCCCTGTGCGCTTGGAATTGAGCCAAGATGTAATGCGCGCAGGCACCCTGATCTTTGCCGCAAAGGTCACCCTCGCCACCATCAATGGTCAAGGCGGCGTGGCGAAACTGCCGCCCGAAATGCTGTCGAAATTCTGCTAAGCCCTGAGAGCAAGGATTTGCCAATCACGCGGGCTTGAGCGCGCGCCCATTCCCAAGTGATTTTGAACCTGATATAGGTGAATGCGACCTCATACTGAGTGCCGCAAAAAGAACGGCGCCGATTTGGGGGTGCTTTGCCTAAAAGGCAAGGTCGGGCATCGAGGCAAATAGAAAGAACGGGCATGGACGCTACAACGCTTAGCATGGCGCAAGAGGCTGATTTCACCCTCATGGCGCTGTTTTTCCGCGCATCCTTTATTGTGCAGGCCGTGATGATCGCACTGATCGTGGCCTCGGTTTGGGTCTGGGCGATCACGATCAACAAATTTCGGATTTATCGCCGCGCAAGGCAAAACACAGCGGATTTTGACGCAGCGTTTTGGTCGGGTCAGCCGCTTGATTTGCTCTATGATCAAATCGCCGAAAGCCCGCAATCAGCCGCGGAACGTGTCTTTGTGGCGGGCATGGCCGAATGGCGCAACTCGCTGCGTGACGATGGCGCGCTCATCCCTGGTGTGCAGCAACGCGTGGATCGCTCAATGGATGTGGCGATTGCCCGCGAAGCAGAGCGCCTAACCGCGGGCTTGACCTTCCTTGCCACAACAGGCGCAACGGCACCATTTGTTGGCCTCTTTGGTACAGTTTGGGGGATCATGCGATCCTTCCAAGAAATCGCGATTTCTGGCAACACATCCCTTGCCGTTGTGGCGCCTGGTATTGCCGAGGCCCTGCTTGCAACGGGTCTTGGCCTGTTGGCCGCGATCCCTGCCGTGATTTTCTACAACAAACTGTCGTCCGACTCAGATCGGATCATTGCAGGCTATGAGAGCTTTGCAGATGAGTTCTCCACCCTCCTGTCACGGCAGCTTGACTGATGGGGGCCTCGGTTGCGCAAAAATCGGGTGGCGGTCGCAGACGCGGCCGCAGACGGGCGGGCAGCAGCCGCGCCATGTCCGAAATCAACGTCACGCCTTTCGTGGACGTGATGTTGTGCCTTTTGATCATCTTTATGGTGGCCGCCCCGTTGATGACTGTTGGTGTGCCGATTAACCTGCCAGACACTGCCGCAGAAGCCCTGCCCAGTGAGGAAGAAGAACCGCTCACTGTAACCATCGCCCCCGATGGGCGGGTGATGATCCAAACCACCGAAGTTTCGCGGGATGAACTGGTCACGCGGCTGTTGGCCATTGCAGGCGAGCGCGACAGCACGCGCATTTTCCTGCGCGCGGATGGCGCGATTTCCTATGAGCAAGTGATGCAAATCATGGGCGCGCTGAATGCGGGCGGCTTTCGCGAAATTGGCCTTGTGACCGATGCGGGCGGGCCTGCGCTGGATGGCGCGGCGGGCAGCGGGCCTGAGGGGTAGGTTTGATGCGGCGGGAGCTTTATGTCTCGGCTGGGCTGCACATCGCGCTGCTCTTATGGGTGGCGTTTGGAGATATTTTGTTTCACCGCAACACGGAAACCGATTTTCAGGTGACGGGCGTTCAAATCATCTCAACCGCTGAATTTGAGGAACTCACCCAAGCGGCGAGCCTGCCACCTGCGCCCGAACCCGCGCCAGAGCCCACGCCAGACCCTGCACCGCAACCCGAGGTGCAACCACAGCCCCCAGAAATCAGCGCGCCCCCTTTGGGCGCGGAGGATGCGCCCCCGTCAGATACGCCAACACCTGAGGCCGCGCCACGCGTGGCACCAACACCCGCGCCCGCCCCGCCGCCTGATGCCGAAATCGCGCCGACTGTTGTCGAGGCAACCCCTGAGCCTGATACGCAGAGTGAAACACCCGTTGAACAAGAGGTGGCCCAAGCCCCCGAAGCCGCAACGACCCAGATCGTAACAGAGGCCGAAACACCCGCGGCAAGCCTTGCACCGATTGCGTCACCAGTGCCGACCGCACGGCCACAGCGCCCCACACCCGAACCAACACCCGAACCAGAACCGCAGCCTGAGCCTGAGCCTGAACCCGCGCCTGAACCTGCTGACCCGCTCGCTGATGCGATTGCGGCGGCGGTTGCAGATGCGGTCAGCGCCCCTGCGACACCCTCCGTCCCCTCTGGCCCGCCCCTCAGCAGCGGCGAGGTGGATGGTTTGATCGCGGATGTGCGCGCCTGTTGGAATGTGGGCGCGCTATCCTCCGAGGCGCAGCGCACAATTGTCACCATCTCGGTCACCTTGGGCCAAGATGGGCGGCCAGATGCGGGGTCTATCCGAATGATCGACAGTTCTGGTGGCTCGGATGCATCGGTCTCCCAAGCATTTGAAGCAGGACGCCGTGCAATTTTGCGCTGTGGCGCAAACGGGTTTAACCTGCCCCCAGAAAAATACGACCAATGGCAAACCATCGAGATGGTCTTCAACCCTGAACAGATGAGGCTGAGATGAAGGCGCAGTTGATTACAGTTTTTCGCGGCTTGGGGCTGTGCCTTGCGCTTGGCGCAAGCAGCCTACCCGCATGGGCCCAAGGTGCAGGCGGGCCTTTGCGCATTGAGATCACCGAAGGTGTGATTGAGCCGCTCCCCTTCGCCCTGCCCGTCTTTATCGCGGACACGCCTGATATGGCTGATGCCGCCCAAGATATCACGCGGGTGATTGCCGCCGATCTGCGTGGCACAGGCCTGTTTCGCGAAATCCCAGCCGAAGCCCATATTTCCACAATCACCAGTTTTGACAGCCCCGTGCAATTTGCCGACTGGCAAGCCATCAATGCCCAAGCCCTGATCACGGGTTCGGTGGGCCGCACCCCAGAGGGGCAGATGGTTGTGCGTTTTCGGCTTTTTGATGTGTTCTCGCAACTGCCGCTCGGGGATGGGCTGCAATTCGTAGCAACGCCCGAAACATGGCGGCGCATGGCGCATCGGGTGGCAGATCAAGTCTATAGCCGCATTACAGGCGAAAGCGGATATTTCGACACGCGCGTGGCCTTCATAAACGAGGAAGGCCCCAAAAACGCGCGGCTCAAGCGTCTGGCCCTGATGGATTATGACGGCGCGAATGTTCAATATCTAACAGATAGCAGCGCGATTGTTCTTGCGCCCCGCTTTTCGCCAGATGGGCGCAGCTTGCTCTACACATCCTATGAAAGTGGCACGCCGCGCATCTATCAGATGGATATTGCGAGCGTGACCCACCGTCCTTTGGCCGATCTTCCTGGAACCATGACCTTTGCCCCGCGCTATTCCCCTGACGGGCAGCGCGTTGTGTTTTCGGTCGAACGGGGCGGAAATAGTGATATTTATGTGCTTGATTTGGTCACGGGCACGCAGACACGTTTGACCGAAGCGCCTTCGATTGAAACGGCGCCAAGCTTTTCACCAGATGGCAGCCAAGTCGTGTTTGAAAGCGACCGCTCTGGCAACCAGCAGCTTTACATCATGCCTGCCACGGGTGGCCCTGCGCAGCGTATCAGCCGCGGCAGTGGTCGTTATGGCACCCCCGTCTGGAGCCCGCGCGGCGACTATATCGCCTTCACCAAACAAGAGGCAGGGCGGTTCCATATCGGCGTCATGCGCATTGATGGCAGCGAAGAGCGTCTTTTGACAGCGTCTTTCCTTGATGAAGGGCCAACCTGGGCGCCGAATGGGCGCGTGGTTATGTTCACCCGCGAAACTGCAGGCACAAATGGGGCGCCTGCGCTTTATTCGGTCGATATTTCGGGGCGCAACCTTCAGCGTGTCGCGACACCGGGAATGGCGTCCGATCCCGCTTGGTCGCCGCTGTTGCAATAACCCGCACGTGATTGGCCAAATCATTATGCCCGATTCACAACGCGCTTTGGACATGTTACACAGGGCCAAAGCGGTGCCCACAATCGGGGTGGAATGACCTGCCCCTTGTCTTAGGAATGTAAACGATGAAACTTTTGGTAAAATCAACTTTGATGGTTGCGATGCTTGGTCTTGCAGCCTGTTCGCAAGCAGGGCTTGGCGGCAATGGCGCAAGTGGCCAATATGGCGCGGGCGCAGGCGGGAATTACGACCCTGCAAGCCCCGAATATTTCAACCAAACCATTGGTGACCGCGTGTTCTTTGCGGTGGATCAATCGAACCTGTCGGCTGAGGCAATTGCGACCCTAGACCAACAGGCGAACTGGCTGTTGAGCAATCCAAACTACACCGCGATTATCGAGGGTCACGCGGATGAACAAGGCACGCGCGAGTATAACCTTGCGCTTGGCGCGCGCCGCGCGGCATCGGCACAGGAATATCTGATCAGCCGTGGGGTCGCGCCCAATCGTCTGTCGACCATCTCTTATGGTAAAGAGCGCCCGATTGAGATTTGCTCGAACGAAGCGTGCTATAGCCGCAACCGCCGCGCGGTGACGGTGATTGCCGCTGGTGCGGGGGCCTAAACGATATGCTCAAGCGGGCGCTGATCTGCGGGGTTATGGTCATTGGCCTTGGGGGCGGCATGCCGCCCCAAGCGGCCTTTGCCCAAACTGACCAAGCCCAAAGCCTTGCCGATATTCGGCAAGAGCTATCGGTGCTTTACTTCGAGATACAGCGCCTCAGGCTTGAGCTCTCAACAACGGGCGGGCCAAGCCTGCCCGCAGGAACGGCGAACCCGCTTTCGCGGCTTGATGCCATTGAGGCGGAATTGCGCCGTATGACCGCCGCAACCGAAACGCTGCAATTGCGCATCGAGGCGATTGTGGGTGACGGCACCAACCGCATTGGTGATCTGGAATTCCGCCTGTGTGAATTGGAACCTGACTGCGATATCGCAACGCTGGGTGATACGCCCTCCTTGGGCGGTGTTGCCCCCGATGGGGACACAGGCACGCCCTTGGGCCAAGGCAGCACCCTTGCGCCCGCGCCAAGCACCGGCGGGGCCAGCGATGGCCCGCAATTGGCCGTTGCAGAACAATCGGATTTTGACCGCGCCCTTGCGGCCTATGATGCGAGCAATTGGGCAGAGGCCGCGCAAGCCTTTAGCCGCTTCGCAGAAACTTATCCCGGCGGCCCGCTGTCGGGCGAAGCACATTTCCTGCGCGGTGAGGCCGAAGTCCAGCAAGGGGCCTGGAGCCGTGCAGCCCGCGCCTTTCTTGACAGTTTCTCAGGCAGCCCCGATGGCCCGCGCGCGCCTGCGGCCTTGGCCCGCCTTGGGCAATCCTTAGGCGAATTGGGCCAAATTGAGGAAGCCTGTATCACGCTGTCGGAGGTCGCTACGCGCTATCCAGAGGCACGCAGCGAAATTGCGACTGCCGAAGCAACGCGTGCGGCGCTTGCGTGCAATTGAGCCTGAGCGATAAATTTCACAGTGAGATGGCGCGGCTATGCCCCGCGCCTTTACCGCCAGTTTTGGCCATCATGGTTTCAGGTGGCAGCGATAGCCTTGCCTTGATGATGCTGGCCCATGACTGGGCCGCAGAGATGCTCCAAGACCCTGACAATGGCCCCGTAACGCTGATTGCGATTACTGTGGATCACGGACTACGCCCCGAAAGCGCCGCCGAGGCGGAAGGGGTGGCTAAAATCGCGCATGATCTTGGGATTGATCACGTCACCTTGCAATGGAAATGGGATGGCGTGGGCAACTTACAGGCCGCCGCGCGCGCTGCGCGCTATAGTCTTGTTCAAGAATGGCGCAGACGCAAAAGGCCTGAAATTGGCGCGATCCTTGTGGGCCATACCCGTGATGATCAGGCCGAAACCTTTTTGATGCGCCTATCGCGCGGATCGGGCGTTGAGGGGTTGGCCGCGATGAAAGCCTTGCCGCTATCGCATAAGGCCGCAGATGCGGCAGGGGCTGCCCCGGTTATTCGCCCAATCCTTTGGGCGTCCCGCGCTGACCTGCGTGCGGCCCTGCAAGCGCGCGGGATGGGGTGGGTCGATGACCCCTCAAACGATAACGAAGATTATCTGCGCGTGCGCACGCGCAAAGCGATGCGCGATCTGGCCGAAATTGGTCTTGATGTCGACACCCTCACGCGCACGGCAGACCACATGGCCCGCGCCAGCGTTGCACTTTGGGCGCGCGCGGCGGATGTGGCCCGCGATGTTGTCACCGAACCCTATCCAGGCATTCTGCGGTTTGACCTGACGCGCCTTGAACGGATTGAAGAAGAAACCCAATTGCGCCTCTTGGCGCATGGGATTGGGTGCTTGACCCAAGCCCCCTACAGGCCCCGCCTCAGCAGCCTAGGGGCCTTGGCAGAAGCCGCATATGCGGGGCGCGGGGCAACGCTTCAAGGGGTGCAAAGTTTTGTGCAAGATGATGCGCTGATCTTGGTGCGTGAATTGCGCGCAGTGGCCGATTATGAATGCCCTGCAGATGGGGCGTCAGCATGGGACGGGCGGTGGCGCATCAAAGGGCGCCGTTTGGGCGAGGCTGTGATCCGCCCCTTGGGCGCGCAAAGCCTTGCTGCGCTTGAGTTGCCAAAGGGTTTGCCAAAGGCCGCGTTTCAGTCTTATCCCGCGCTTTGGGCGGGCCAAGCCTTGGTTGCCGTGCCCTATTTGGCGCGCGAGGGACTATGCGCGCCGCAATATGATCCATCGGCAGAGTTCCACCGATCCATATTATCGCATTGAAGTCAGCCAAAGCTTCCTTATCTTAGAGGGAACGCAAGCGCGCATGTGGCGCGGCTGCCGCGAAAGCGAGGAGAATTCTCTTGGGCAATGCTCGTAATATCGCCTTTTGGGTCATTTTGTTTTTGTTGATCCTTGCGCTGTTCAATCTGTTCAGCGGCAACCAGTCATCGGTCAATGCCCGATCAGTGGCTTATTCTGATTTCATCTCTCAAGTCGAACAAGGCTCGGTGAGCACGGCAACGATAGATGGCGAAGCGGTGCAGTTCACCACTTCGGAGGGCACATTTGAAACCACCCGTCCTGCGGACAGTGACATCGCCACCGCCTTGATTGACCAAGGTGTGCGGGTCGAAGTGCGCCCACAGGAGCAGTCGGGATTTATGTCCATTTTGTCGCTGTGGTTGCCCGTTCTGGTTCTCATCGGGATCTGGATTTTCTTCATGAATCGCATGCAAGGCGGCGGTCGTGGCGGGGCAATGGGTTTTGGAAAATCCAAGGCAAAACTGCTGACCGAGAAGCATGGCCGCGTCACCTTTGACGATGTTGCAGGGATAGATGAAGCCAAGGAAGA
>ENA-OUOG01002601-OUOG01002601.1-marine-metagenome-genome-assembly--contig:-NODE-2601-length-18410-cov-5.259641_pt1 | contig 18410 bp, 16 predicted proteins | sample MGYA00248635_ERZ508505 | MGnify/ENA primary metagenome ERZ508505 (study PRJEB26176, sample SAMN06267871) | marine metagenome | isolation source: Saanich Inlet, British Columbia, Canada | place: Pacific...
TGTTTTGTACATCGTTCCATTGTGGGTTAGTTGTAGGAATGTCTAAATATTCAAAGTCACCGCCTGCGGATACAGTTAAGTATTGTCCTGCTGTAGGTACTTGACTGTTGTCTTTAAGTTTTACTGGAGTAATAAAGTCGTCATCAATTTGTGATAATCCAATTTGCCCTGATAGCTCTAAGAAGTTAGAAGCACCGCCTCCACCTCCGCCGCCACCTGTCATATCAATAAACTGTAAGTTACCTGAACCGTCTGTAGCAAGAACTTGACCAATAGTTCCGTCATCTACATCTAAATGTGCAATACCAATTGAGTTTGCATTAATTGTAGCATTACTTGCTGTTCCGGATAATTCACCACCTAGTGTAGGATCTTGTGAAGGAATGTTTTGAAAACTTATTGTGCCAGCACCGTTTGTTGTTAGAAACTGACCGTTTGTACCGTCACCTATTCCTAACTGTAATATCGAAGTTGGAATAGTAGGTTTATTCTGTAAGTCGTTGTAGTCATTTCTAAATACAGTGCCGCTGACGACCAGTTGCGATGCTGTAACTGTTCCTAATGCTTGTATATCAAGAGCATTTACAATGCTACTGTTTGTAAGTAGTAGATTATCACCATCTGGTAATTCTCTAAACTGGTTACCTGCTGTTGTGTCTACTACTAGTGGAAATCTGTTGGCCATTATGTCATCCTATTTACTATATTTATCGCCTAATTTTTTTAAGTGCTTCAGCGGCTGTATCTTTTGGATCACCGTTGATTTTTACTTGTAACCTTGGTCCACGATTGGCGACTACTGTTAATCGTTTTCCATTTTCATCTGTAGAACTTTTACCTTTTGTGCTTTTACTTTCGGCCATTATACTCTGCCCACTACTACTTCAACAATACCTTTGGCATCATCTTCTTTAGTACCAACTGCCTTACCAATAACAGTACCAACACTTGGTGTGTTATTAACAATAGCATACCCCGGTATAGCACTTGAAACAAGCATATCGCCTTTTTGTACTTTACCAATTACTTTAACAGGAACTCGACCTTGTAATGCAATACATGTTGCAATGCCTGGACAGTCTTGATTCATAACAAACGCTGGCTCAGCACTTACAACACCAGCAACTCTATGATCGCCTTTAGCGTCAGTTGTAGTAACTTCTGCATCACCGCCAAACACTAATACAGTACCAACTTCATACTCTGTGTCCGCTGAATACATTTCAGCCAAGTCAGCGTAGGTTGATTGTAATTTAGAACCACTTGACAGACTCCAGTCACCTGTAATAGTACCTGTTGTTCCTGAAGCTCCTGTTGTTAGTTCTCTTGTAAATGTTTTAGCAAAAGTATTTGTACCATCACCTAAATCATGTGTAGCACCTTTTGGAATAATATCTGTATTAACTTTACCGTTTATCTTAATATCATCACCAGTGGCATTACCTAAGTTAACATCACCGTTGAGTGTTGTTGTTGATGTTACAGTTAGTGTACTACTAAAAGATGCAGTACCTGATACACTTAGTATATCATCAATAGTAACAGTACCACCTTCTGAATCAATAGTTAAATTACCTGATGTAGTGTCAATTTCATTATCACTAGTTTCACCTACTTTAATATTACCTGCTGTAATACCTGCTGATGTTACACTTGCAGCAACATTCATGTTTTCAAAATAACCAGTTTTAAATCTTAAGTTTGTTCCACCAATATCAGTAGTATTGTCATCATCTGGTGTAATTGCAAGTGTGTCCTCAGTATTATCACCAGTTGAATCAAACATACCAAAAGTAATAGCCTTTTGTGTAGTTCCGTTTGACACAACTATAGCAACTTTACCAGCTTCTGTTTTACCACTGTACGCACCAATTGCAATACCTGCTGATGTACCACCTTTTTCGTTTTGGGCTTCAATAAAGTTTGTGTACATCCATTGTGAAGCCGCAAATGGTGTTACTGTTCCAGCTGGTGCATTGCCCGCTGTTATTGACGCCGCATCAGCCGCCGCATGTAACTCACTTTGATCAAATATATCTGGATCACTGTCTGGGTCAGTGCCGTCTGGATCTTTAAGGTCACCTACGTTTAGGTTACCAAATATAGTTGTATATGCTGAAGTAGTTGAGTCACCACCTGTTGCTTGTATACTCTTACCACCCTGTATAGAAGTAATTGTAAGTACACCAGATGCTCCTGCGCCAATTTGTGTTAGCACACTGTTGTTGTTTAGAGCATAGCCCTGTGCATCAATTACACCTGCGCCATTAGTTTTTACAAAACTACTAGCTTCACCAGTTGTAGTAGCATTAACTACTAGGTAAGTTTCAGAGCCTGCTGTTTCAAGTGTTCTAGTCATTACACCTGTTGCTTGTGTTGTTGCAAAGTCAGTGTGTTGTATACCTTGACCTTCGTCAACTACTGTAGTAAATGCAACTTCTGCAACGTTTGCTTCTGCACTTGTTGAGTTACCTAGTACAGTGTCTGCAGCAATTTGCTCTAGTTTTGATTTAGGTATACCGTTGTCTTTGAGTCCAACGTGTCCCCTAGTAACTTTAAAGTTAGCACCATCAAATGCTGACAAACCTAGTTTTGCTTGGTTAGTTGTATAAGTGTCAGTGTTTACTAGTTCTTTAACAACAATGTTGCTTTGTATTCTTTTAACAGTACCGCCACCAGTAATGTTTGGATTGCTTGCGGTTGCTGTAAATACTGTGCCTGGTGTACTAGCGCCAGCACCTAATGCTCCAAAGTTTGTAGTGCCTTGTAGGACAACTTCATATGTAAATCCTTGTACAACTTCTTGTGCTGAAATTACAATTTGATCACCTGCGGCAGTTACAAAAGTATCTGCTTCTTTCATGTTCAATTTGCTTTGTACAATAGCCGCTGTTGGATTCACATCATCGTTAATAATAACTTCATCGTTAATCTGCATATCAAAGTATGCTGTTGGTCTATCTGGCAGTGATACATTACTCGGATCATCGTCATTAACTAAACGTCTTGTTGTAAAACTAATGTCACTTACAGGTGTACCTGTATTGAATGGCTCTTCACCAATGTTAATAATTTCTTGGAATGGTCCGTTAATATACTTTGACTGACCGTCTGTTGTTCCAGACCCAGCACTTGCTTTAGAATAAACATCTGGAGCACCAGCTTTTAGTCCGCTAATAGTTCCAGCACCTATGTTTAAATTATATTCTGTAAGACTAGCAATGTCTGGACCTTTAGTAAAGTAAACTACAACTACATCACCAAGACCGCTATCATAAAAGTCATACTTACCTGTAACAGTACCAAAGTTATTTGTTGCGGCACTATTAGTAAGAACTTTACCTGGTACAAATGCACCTGCATTACCAGCATTAGCATCTAAGTATAAAGAGTACGTGCCTGTCAAACCTAACATTTGATTTGCATCGCCAGTACTAATTTCAACGTCTCTTAGTGTTTTGGCTTTCTTAACACCTTCTGATCTACTGTCTACATAATCTTTGTTTACAGCGGTTGAACCTGATGTTAATAGTAAATCAACTGGAGCAAGATCAACTAAGTTATTCTGCCCCATGCTTTGATCACCAGTAAATGCTTTAGCACCATTCTGTGTAATAACACTTGGTCCTAATGGATTACTAACTTCTACACCTTGTTGATCATAACCTAAACGTCTGTTTACATATCCTCTAACAGCACTTTCAACTGGAACAGTGTCATTAGCATTGTCACTCATTGCACTGTCTGTTGAAAACTCAGTAACAACAACACCACGTTTAAAGCCAATACCGTCTACATCTGACAATGCAATACTTGCCGCAAATGTAACTGTACCTGTACCTTGGTCAACTGTAAAGAATCTACCTACACGGAAGAAACCATCTTGGTCAGTTGACATGTAGAACACACGCCCCTTGTTACGTTCTTGCACTTCATTTGCTTGATTTGGATCTGCACTTGGGAAGCCAAGTACAACGTTTGGATAGTTAGTTTGGTTATAACTACCTGTACCAATATCAAGGAAGTCATGTCCTGTTGCACGACAGGTTGAAATTTGAATAGTAATCTTAGCTGGAGAGCCGTCTTGTAAGCCTGCTCTTAGAATGTTAGTTTGATTATTTCCTAACTCGAGCGACTGTGATAAACCATCACCTGCTTGTGTAGTTAGGTTTGTATCTCTTTCATTCTGGCTAGTTGGAACTACTGGAATACTTTCAAATACACTATCAACCAATGCTGTATAACTAGTACCATTGTCTACTGAAAGTTCTAGTTGTCCTGTTAGATTAAAGTCAGTTCCACTCCAATCATATATTGACATTTCTGTTGCACTTTCACCTGCAATTTTAATCTTACCGCTAGCACCAGTGTTTCCGATCTGTCTTACTAGTACCGGAGTAGGAGCAGCTAGATATGTTACTAGTCTATTCCATGTTGCCACATGATCTAATGTTAATGTTACTTCTGAAATTTCTTTTAGATCAACTAGTGCAAACGAATTAGTTTCTCCAAAGATGGTTGTTTCATCATACTTGTTTGTGACTGCGTTAAATTCAACTTCTCTATAGTTGTAAACATAATGCTTTTTACCCTTCCACTCTATTATCTTTGGAAGTTCAGCTGTGTAATCATAAACTATACCTTCCTCAGATGTAAATGGAGGTCTGTATGCTGTTTCAGTCTCTAAGTTGTTGTTAAGTCTCCATTGTTCTCTAACTTCAGGAATAAGGTCGATTGCAATAGTAGTATCACCAGCAGTGTCGCCTAGTGTTGTTGAACTTACTGTAGGACTGATATCTGTACCAAGTCTAGCAAAGTGGTCACTGGAAACAATTAATCTTATATAATCGTAACCAGCATCAAACCCTGTTTCAGTTTGATCATCAAATAATGCTGTACCAACAGCGTCGTTACGACCAAAACTTACAGATCTGTATGTATCTTTCGGATCATCTTGGAAGTTAACTGCTGTCGAAGGACGAATTGTTAAATCGTTAATGTTATTAACTTCTCTAAAGATGTGTGTAGAGTTTTGTCTAATACCAACATATTCGTTTATCGGTAAATCGCCTTCTAAGCCATCATTGTCAAATTCGTCATTTGATGTTGAAAAGTTTAATTTGTATACCTGTCCACTACGCTGCGGAGTGTACCCTGCAATAATATTCGGTGTACCTGAAACAGACAAGCGTAGTATCTTACCTGTTTGTATATTATTTTGAATACTTACTGCACTTCTTAATATTTCAGTAACCGATACAGTAGCATCGTTTGCAGGTGTTGCTCCACCTAACTGAGTTCCTAAGATTGTAAATGTATCACCTACTTTGTAATGATCTCCGTCATCATCTTCAAATATAGCTACTTTATATTCACCGCCATTCTTTTGTACTTTTTCAATTACAAGTAATGCTTGTGTATCTTCTGTAGTTGGATCGCTTTCGTCATTTCCAAATATGCCGCCAATGTCAGTTCCGCGACTTTGATATGCTGCTGTGTATTCTGTAGGATCTATAGTATACCCATCTACAATAATACCATCTACTTTTTGTACGTTAGCAAGTTCATATCTTGCAAGAATATTTTCAGCAGTGTGCTCAATTGTCACTTCACCTCTGCTGGTCGGAACGTGTTCTACTTCATAAACATGTACAGAAAGTTGAGTTGCTAAGTTATTGTAGCCACTTGAGTCAACTTCGGAAATGTTAACACCGCTGTCAACTCCGTTTACAAATAAATCATTACCTTGACTAAATGAACCAGTAAGATCTGTTACAAAAACTTTCTTCCCGCTACTTGAGAATACACTAGTGCCTGAGCCGCTGCCACCGTTATTTTCAATTGTATCTCCAGCAGCCACTGTTACCGATGTTGGTAATTCTAGTACAACATCTGCACTAAATGTTTTAGCACTTTGTACCATGTCGTTGTCTAGTACAACTGAATCTGGTACTTCGTTTGGATCTGAACCTTCAGCAGTTAGACCGTAAACACCATTACAGTTTGAACCGTTTGTTGAACGTATCTGTCCGCCGTTGCCTGCATAGTATGCGTTCCAGCAATAGTAGGTAAACATCGACACCATTTCTGACAAGCCACCATTGATAGTAACAAGACCGTATCCTAAATCGTTAACCTGTGTAAAGTCGTTACCAAGTTGTGATCTGTTACCTGCGGTTTGCAGAGTAATATCAAATCCGCCTGGACCAACTGTAATTGTCCAACCATCATTTGTTGTAGAGTCGACACCATTAACAGGTCCTGAACTTGGATCAAGTAATAGTGTTGCTGTAGGTTCACCTAATAGTCCGCCATCATCATAATCAATAATGTCATTTACTTGGTAACGGATACCATTAATATAAAACGGTGCTGGAACTTGAGGCTTACGTTCTGCAAGACCTGATCCTACATCGCCTTTGACATCAATTTGATAAGGCGTAGTTACATTAGTAACTGTTAATGGAGTGTTTGCTGCAAACGCATCAACTAACATACCACCACGGAACGCTTGTCTATTCAGTGACTGCGAGAAACTCGAACCTGTTTGAATGTATGGTGATTTAGTTAAGATTTGACCTTCCGGGTCAAGAACTGTCATAAAGCCACCGTGTCCTGTAACACTCATTTGACGTACAATAGTAGCATCGTTCATCAAGAACACGTCTACATCAGTTGAACGTTTAGCAGGATTGCAGTTCTCATTGTACGCAAATTTAAGCAAGTTAATCTGTCTAGATTTAATACCTTCTAGACCCAATACTGCTGCATCAGATTCTAGGTTAGTGTTTACATACTGTTGTGGGCTATTGCCAAGTATATATCCGTTGATTGCACTTTGACGAGTAAATGCTTGGTTTATTAGAACATCATTAAGAATCAAGTTAATATAAGTTAACGATTGCTCTGCAACAGTTTCTTCGCCTGGATGTTCTTTAGCATCAAAGAATAATTCACCTTGTGCTTCTAATACACCTAAGTCACCGCCTTCTCTAAGATCTTTAGCAATTAAGTCTATTACAATACCTAATTGTCTGCGATATCTATCTCTCTCAGTATCGGTCCAAGTAATAATATATCCATCTGGTGGAGTATCGCGATCAATACGCTCGTTGATAAATGCAATTGTTTCTTCAACAATAAAGTCTTTGTTCTTTTCTACAAGAACTGCTGCACTTGTATAATTACCAATATTAGTGTAATTTAATATTCCGCCATTGTTAATGTTTTTTCTAACACTTGGATCATACAGGTAGTGACGCCCAAAGTAACCAGTTGGATCGTCTACTCCTGGAGTTAGATCTAATAGTGGATCATAGTATGGTGTACCACTAGTAGGTAAGTTAGGATCAGCTGTGCCTGTTACGCTGTCGTCATCGCCTCTTAGTCCGTCAAATTCTGCATCTCTGTAGAAGTATACTCCTGACCACGGTGATTGTGACACACGTTTCTTTGGACGGATAATAGTACGGCGCATTTCGTTACCAACAAGTGATGTTTGTGCCGGTAAGCGAATTGGATAGTCTTCTTCGTACTGTCCTGTTTCAATATGAATTGTAATTTGGCGTTCGTTTACAGTATTACCGTATTCTAGATTCTCGCCTTTAACAAATTCTACAGGTCTTAGCAGTTCTAGTTCTGCTTCGTCGTCGTTGTTTCCGCCTTGGGTGTAACTAACAATTTTACCAATAGCACCTGATGTTTTACCGCGGATAACTTTACCGATGCGCAAGTCTGTGTTTTGTGGATTACCTTGATCTACGTTATCGTTTAGGCCTTTTGAAAACTGTAGTCTGTATCTGTTGCCTACAACATTTGATCTTGCTCTAATGTTTACATTTTCTTTTATTGCAAAGACACCTGCATCAATAATGTCAATTTGCAATGTTAAATTACCGTTGTCACCTGCAATACTACCTACGTCAGTAGCATCTGTTTCGTCAACAAAGTTAATAAACACTTGATCGTAAATTGACTGTAGTGCAGTAAATGGTACTGTATTGTCATTAGTAACAACATTTGCAGTTACAGTTTTAGCTCTATCGAGAGCAGTTACATATACATCAGTTGTAATGCCTGCCTGTGCTTTTTCGTATTCTGAATTGTAAAATTCTAGAGCAACTCTAGTACTTAGAGTAGTTGCAGTTTCGCCTGCTACGTGATCTAGAATTGCAGCATTAATTGCTTTACGCAATTCTAGTTCAAGCATACGCTCGTCTAGTTCTCTGTCTGTCCAGTTTACTACAACAGTGTTAAGCTCTGTACCTACGCTAGTCGAATCACCTGCTGCAATACGTTGACGCACCCATTCAAGTGTTTCTTCAACAATAAAGTCAATATTTGTTTTAACTACGTCATATGCATTTTCTCTTGAACCTAGTCCTGCATCTGTAATAACACCAAATGTTGTTGCTTGTGACTTTCGAACAACTGCTGGTTCACCTTCTACTTCTACTCTTGAGTAGATAATATCTTGCATGTAAGGACCTGGTTCAAACGGTGAAGCAATTTGAATTGATTCTGCTTTACGTGCTGCTGCACCTACTGTGCGGAATGCATACGCTAATGAGCTACCTTCTTTACCTGGAGGTGCAATGCTTTGGTCGTCATCACCTTGTGTGCTTACATAAATGTTAGCACTTGATTCAGTTGATTGACTGTCAACATATAATTTCGTTACTGCTTGTCTATCAGTTACACCACCTGGGCCTACATAACCTGCTAAATCACCTGGGTGATCGTGTAGGATAAGCGCACCTTCCATTTCGTCACCTTGACGACGAACTGTACTGTTACGTGGCATTACTTGTGATGCTGAGAAAAAGCCTTCTAGTGTTTCATCATAGTCTGCATCAACAATGTCTAATGTAGCAGCATCAATTGTTACTAGATTTAAACGAAGTTCTTCTCTAATAACAGCATTATCTTCTAAAGCAAATTCTTCTTCTAAGAAAACAGCTAGTGTGTTTTCATCTTCAACACGTACATAAAATGTATCACCGTTTTGTAATGGTGAGTATTCTGCATCACTGCTTGATCTGTTAATAACTTCGTCAGTTAACGGATTACGAATACTGTAGGTCCACTCTAAGCCTGCACCAGTTGTACTTAATATAAATGCTTGCGAAGTTGAACCTTTTGAAAGTCCGTGACCTACGTTAAAGTTTAGATAGCCTAACCCGGTAACGTTTGTAACTGTTTTAGTATACGAATCAGCGTTTGCTAGTTCTTCTGGAACCCTAATAGTTTCGCCTGGCAATTGACGAGGAACATAGTTTTGATCAGCAAACTTTTTATCAATTACTACATCATCTAATGTAATAGGCACACTACTATGGACAACGTTAAAGTTATCAACAGCTTCTTGTGTAGTACCAATGTTAGCAATAGCAACTGTAGAAGCATTAAGTGGACCACCTAATATCGGTGCTGGGTCATCTTCAATTCTAACATTTTTAGTTTTAAGAATTAATGCACCATCTTGTGATACTTTAACTTCAACAGTATCATCGCCTACATCTGATTCATCTAATTCGTTAGAACCAATTCTGCGCACTTCGATCTCTGTGCCATCTTGTGATACCATTGGAATATATGCTGCTGCACCGTCACCTGCAAATGGTGCTAAATCGTCTGGTGTGTCGCTCAGTAGTGTGAAAGTGATTTGTCCACCTTTACCTACAACTGCATAAATCTCTCTAAAGTTTTCATTAACTTTGCGGAAGGATTCGCGAATACTATCGCCTGTGCCGTCATTACCTTCTACGCCGATATCAACTTGTTGTCTTGCCATTATGTTTGCTCCAAATTTTATGATTGAACAATTTGTTCGTATGCTAGTATTTAGCGTATGATTTTATAATCTTAATGTAAATAGTATTATGTTCATACAAGAATACACTTTAAAAAAACTGTACGAAAGACCTAGTAAACTAGGTACTATGCACAAGTATTATAGAAATGTTACTATGGTAATTATGCGTTGCGACAACTGCAATGCCGAATTCGAGAGACCAAGAGGTAGCATGGACCCTAAACGTCTAAATAATAATTATTTTCATGTGTGTAGTAACTGTGATGCAAAGGTCTTTGCACAGAAAAAAGGTGTAGAGCGAAAGCAGGTTTGGAATATGAGTGCTAGTTCAGACTTACCAATTGGTAAACTTTAAAACATATCGTTAAAGTTTACACTAACTCCGCAGCCACATGCACTCTGGGCGTTGGGGTTACGTATTTCAAAGTTTGCACCTACTATACTTTTTACATAGTCTACTTCAGTACCGAGTAAAAACATTAGACTGTGTGCGCCTACAATAAACGCACAGCCGTTAGCTGTTTTTACAACTTCGTCTCCGTCTTCTAGATCTAACGGACTATTGACTGTTCCCCAGTCATATTCAAAGCCAGCACAGCCGCCGCCTTTGATGTTAAGGCTAATGCCATAAACTTCATTTTCTTCACAGAGCGTGTCAATTTGTGCCTGAGCTGCTTCTGTCAATGTAATCATTTATTTTTCTTTCTTGAATAGTGTCCATGCACCGTAAGCAATAGCACCGTATGCTACTAGACTTGCGATTGGTTTAAAGATTAGAAACGCAACACCTGCGCCAATTAGTACTGCGCCGTCTAGTGTAGTGCGCTCACCTAGTCTGTCAATAATAAACTTTTTCATTAGTATTTCTTTCCTCTATAAGTGTTATCTGTAGTTTTCATACTTTTTTCTGCAGGTTTAAAACTAGTATCTGCTTTTAGCAAACTTTTTGCTGGGATAGCTCGTTTCCTGTCTGCCCTTAAACCAGTAACTTTATCAAGTTGTAATTTTCCTGAATACCCGTCGCTGTTATTTCTAGCCATAATTTATTCCTCAAATTCTGCTGTTACATGTTCAATTGTTAAAAACATTTTTTGTAAGTCTTTTGTACTAAAATCTTGTTCGTTAATACAATGTCCGATAATAGGTAATGCATAGTTAGTATGATACAAATAACCAGCATTAGTATCTAAATTATTATTAAGTACAAAGTTTAACATTTTGTTGCGTCTTACTTTTGATAATAATTTAGCTTGTGATTGTGTTTGTTCTTCTTTGTAAAGAGAAACTTTATGTTCACTAGTAACAAAGTGCATATGTGTTGATCCATCTTCAGCATATGCTGTTGGATTATTGCGTTGTTCTAGTATGTTTAGACTTTTAAGATCAAAGTTTGGACATGCTTTTAATACTATCTTTGGTCTTTCAGTTTCTACAAAGCATTGCTTACGCATCTCGTCAGTAATTTCAATATCACTGCCGCCTTCATTTGATTGTTTAATTCGAGCATATGATTCATCTGAATGGAATACAGCGTCCATTAATTCTTCTGCAAAACGTTTTAGAAACCTAGTATATCTTTTATAGAAATAATTTGTTTCTTCGGATTCGTTAAAGTAAAAGTTATGCACTACAACTTTTCTAAATAATAAATCAATATTAGTTAGTAGTGTATTAAAGTCGCTGTCTGTGTAATTTTCTATTCTTCTATCTATTGTAAATTCTAGATCTAAGCCGTGTTTTTCCGCTTCGTCAACATAGTAGAGAAGATTATTAAAATGATGAACTTTAGCATATTCGTCGCCATAGCCTCCAAACATACTTCTAAATACTCTTGCTGACGATTCCTCGTCTTTGAGTTTCTCTTGCATAATAGACACCCATGCATCTGCAATGGGATTGTCTAACATCTCAAAACTCAATCTATATTCTGATCCAAAATTAATATGATACTTCATGTTTACCCTCTAGAATTTACAAACTTTTGTAAGTCTCCCTGAGCAGTATCTAAACGTGAAACTTTCTTTTGCAGTGCAGCAATTTCTGCTCGCTGTCTGCGCAACTGTTCCTCTAGACTTTGTACATACTTCTGTGTCGGTACTTGTGTTTCCATACCGTCTTCGCCCAACATCACAATGTGATCAACACCTTGTGCTTTTAGCCCGCCTGCAACCCTATTAGGATTCTTATCAGATGATGATTGGGTCTGGGCTGGTGACTTTCTGCTGTACATTTTGCTTAGATAGCTCATTCTTCTTCTCCATACTGTATTTATACAGTTTTATACTTGCAAGGTTCTTCATTTTGCTTTCGCACATAATATCTGCATAATCTAAGAACTCTAGTGCCCAGTCATTTGCAGCACAATTAGGATACCAATCACTGTGCGCTCGTAGTTTAGCTTTCTTTGTGCCACTTTCTAATAATGTATTAAAGTTAGGCAACTCGTTGTCAATGTGTCCTACCCACTCTTCACGACTGTATGAATAATGTATTGCAGGACGAACACCACGCCAGCTATCTACTATGCGTTTAAATCTATCGTCGGTTGGCTTAATATATTCAGCTGAATTGACCCAGTGATGGTGTATGTCAAGTACGAGTGCAAGATGTTGTGATAGCTCGAGACTGGAATCAATTCCCCATTTGTTTTCGTCGTTTTCGATGGTAATTGTGTTTCTTGCTTCAGGCGAGAGTCGTTTAAGTGCGTCGATGATGCCTTGTGGACCTCTTCGACCCGATATGTGGACATTGCACTTAAAGTCTTGGAACTTCTTGCCGTATCCCATCCAGCGGATGCAGTCGGTGTGATATTCAAATTCTTCTATGCTCCTTTCTACGATTTCATCATTGTCTGACGCAAGAACAGTAAACTGGCCAGGATGCATAGACAAACGAACATCAAGCCTACGAGCAGTCTCGCCCACTTGGGCAAAATGCTTTTCACAGTATGCTCGAACGTCTGGAAGTCTCCAAAAGTATGACCAATCTGGCTGAGTGTATACAGGAAGCACATCGCTGCCCAATCTAACCATTCGCAAATTTTCTGGTAAACTACCAACATACTCAATCAATCTCCTATAAGATTCGATATTGTGTTCCATCAACTCCCACAGTCGTTGCTCTGCATCTTCGCGAGTTTGACGGTTAAGCCATTGTACTGTTGTACTGCGAGTATTTAGCGGTCGTTGGATTTCTTCTAGTAGTTTTTTCTTCTGTGTTTGATCTGGATGCATGTACTTGCATGCGAAACCAATGCGAGGATGTGTGCCTGTCATGTGTGTGCCTTAGTTTGTTAGTTTTAATTATTATACTACGTTTATTTCCAATTGTCAACCACCCAAGGATCTTGACAATTTTCAGGATTTGGATCGCCATGAAACACACAAACACAACATTCTACTCTAGGAGTAACAGTTTCGATAGTTGCTAGTTTACGCTTTCCTCTTACACCGCCGTGCGCAAATCTACGATCTTTTCTTACTTCCCATTTCCAGCTGAGTATCCAACTGTCTGGATATAACATAGCTCGTTTCTTTTTATAAGTTGCATCGAATAGATAGTCTTGATCGCCGTGATATTTCCTTTGAATATTAATATGATCTTTTTCAAAGTCTGTCCAAACAAAGTCTAATTGGCCTACATTAAATCTTACTATAGAGCTGTTGTACTTGTGCCACTTAGGACGCATTGCTCTAGTAAAGTCACGTATTGTACACCAGTGACCTGGGCTATATGTAAACAGTTTATCAATGTTGCTTGCAACTACAACATCTAAATCCATATAAAGAACAGTGCCTTTTAGAGGCAAGTCTTTAGAAAACATATAAGGCTTACACCACCAACCTGAAAGACCAGGAGGAAGTGTTAATATCTTTACACGTGGGTCAATGCCAGCGGGATCATCTGTTAAGCATACAAATTCATAGTCGAGCGTACAATTACGCTCAATCATGTTGTATAACTTGTTGACATAGTCAGCACTGTACTTTGTGCCGTGCTTTAAACACAACACATAGTACTTGTCTTTGATTAAAGGATTGTCACTATACGCTTCTTCGAGACGTCCACTCTCTTGATCTAGTTTAGCAAGTTCATTCAGCGCCTTCTCACGTCGGCGCTGTTCTTTAATAACTTTCCATTCTTCTTTGGTATACTGACTTTTATCAATCTTAGCCATTAATACGTTTCATCAAATCCTTGGGTGCTTCCCAGTTCCAGCGTGGATTCTGCGGAAGTGTTTGAGAATGTGTTTGTAAATAGTTACCTGCATTAGCTTTTGCAGTATCTTCATCTACTTCGCACATAGCATCATTACGTTCATGTTCGTATACACGCACACGTTCTACATAACAACGTCCTTCTGTAATAGCAACAATAAATGCGTTTACATGTTCCCAAATAAACACTGAACTCATTTCCATACTTACACCACTTGGCAGTACACGTAGGTTGCCAAGCAAGCCAGTGCCAGCAGTCATTACGTCTGGAATATCCCCAATACGTGGATCGTCTGCTGGTAGTACAGTTACGTGATCAAAGTAGTATTCAAGAAAGTCTTTTACTGCTTTTAATTGTCCGAACGGAACAATCCAACCATGTTCATCTGGTTCGCCTGCAAATGTAAATTCTACTTCGCGATCGTATCCATGGACCTGTGCGCAATGTCCTGGTGTGCCATCTGGATTAGTGTCAAAGTGTTGTGCATGACCGCATGGCAAATTCTTGTATACTTTTGTTGCTTTAATTTTTAAACTCATCTCTTGCCTCCTGTGTCTGAGTAAGTTTGATGCGCAGAGTATTTAGAGTGGGATGAGCAAGTAGTCCACTTTATGTATATGTTACACGATATTACTTATCTTGTCAACCTTTACGTTGGGGTAGTTCCAGGATTGCGGCAATTGCCAGTTGTCTTGATAGATTGTAAATTGATGTTTAGGAAAGCATTGAAATACCATGCCTATTTGATGTATCCAGTAGCGTGGATCTACTGCTCGCTTTTCAGCTCGATCATAGTTTGGCGTATCTTTATATACGTTGTTAACTGTATTAGTGTTGCTGTATAGATCAAACCCTATGAGATTGATGTAGCGTTCTCTAGCATACATTGCACCCAGCAGTACAGCATATGGTCCACTGCCCCATTGGAACGGATCATCTGCTCGTTGATCACCTGTGTATGGAAGTTTAGGAAGTTTGCGTATACGTTGTGCTTCGTATCTATTGTGCCAATCTGCTCGAGTGAATACTAGTGATGTGGCATTTGCTTTTCTGTTGATTGCTTCTTCTACCATACGCTTGTCTACGCATACTAGATAGTCCACTGTGTAGTCTCGCATGATTGCATTACAGCCTACAGTAGGTCCTTCAAGCAGACTTATGTCAATGTCTTTTCTACTTTCGCCATTACCGATCGTCCACATCGTTTACATCTTCTTGAATAATTTTCTTAGTTTCGATTATATGATCTTTAACTTCAGTTAGCTGATCTGCTGTTCGTTCAAATACTTCGAATATTTCTTTAAACTTATATATTGCCCACCACCACCAGAATACACTGACTGCGATAAATGTGCCTACTACTATTAAAAGGAAATTAGCATAAAATGTTTCAGTGCCGACTAAGTTGATAACCGCAAGGCAAGCAAGAGCAACCGTAGGAAGTGTCCAAGCTGCATAACTCCACCATTTGACTTCTCGTGCTGTATTCTTTGCTAGTTTTGTGAAACGCTTGATCAACTCTGTAAACTCCTTTGTTACAATTATTTAATTGTTTTTAGGAAGTTATTTTATGAGCTTATTTGACCAAAGGGTTTCCATTCTCCAGGAGTGCCATCTCTAGTACAGATCCAACCTACATAACCTGTTGGTTTAGGATCACTGTTCCAAACAATGTCTCCCTTGCGATATGAACCTTCAGTCGGTGTCTTTGCACCCACTTCAAACTTCTTGTTTTCGAAGCGTACTGGTCCTGCTACTGCTAGATCAACATCAGTAACATTTTTAACGCCGACGCCCAATTTGCCGTTTACAGTTAGCTTCTGTTCAACAGTTACTCCGCCTGTTGCGCCAACACGTAGTCTTGCTGTGTCGTCTGTTACTAGTTCTAGATCGTGTGTTGTGTAGTTACCTAGTTTAGTAGCACGTTCGTCTACATCAACTACAAATTCTTGATCCCAGCCTGCTACTGCAAACTGTGCGTTTGGTGCTTCAGTACCAATACCAAAACGATACGAATCAGCATCCCAAAAAGCAAACTGACTTAGGTTTACGCTGCCTTGTACAATTAGTTTGTCTAAGGTACCAACAGTTCTTAGTTTACTGTCACGCACATTTGGACTTAGTTCTGTTGCACTTAATACAGCCTGTCCACCAATGTGATAACTGTCTTGTGCAGGTATGTCTATAGGCAGTGAGCTCCATAATCTATCTGGATTATTACGCAATACAAACTGACTGGTTCCGCCACCTGATACCCAAATAAGTCCTTTATTATAGATACCTGTTTCGTCTTCGTTGAACTCTAGGCTAGTTGAACGCTCTTGACGCACATCTGCACTTAGTTCGTCTACGTGTAGTTTCTTAGCTCTTATTGTTCCGTTAACAGTAAGGTCACCGTCTACCGTAGTATCACCAACTAGAGTCTCAACATCAATGTAATCTGTAAGTATTCCGTTGTCGTCAACAACAACTGAAAGTCTAGTACTATCGTCTCTAATACCAACACTTGCAAACTTAGTAATAGTGCCGCCATTAATCTTATCGCCGCTAATACCTGCATTAGCGATTTGAGTCATGTCGGGTGTTCTGTCTATGTCAGACAGTTGCTCAACAAGGTTGCCAAGTTGGACAACCCCATCTTTAACTTGTTGTACTAGTAACGGATTGATATTGTTCATACTATTATTTATCAGATTCTGGATCTTAAAGTTTAATAGTACTCACGTCCTCAAGTAAAATAGTTTCGAACGTTTTCTTGCTATAGTTTGTGATCTGTGTTTTTAGATCCTTTGCTTTAGCTCGTAGCTTTGCAATTTCTTCTTTTGTTAAGCTACGCATGGGCAAACCCAAGAAGCCCTTCACACGACCGTGTAAGACGCTGTCATACGCCTCTGCTTGTGCAATTACGTCTGCTTCTTTAGTATTACGCAGTTCAATTGCTTCATCAACTACACCTTGGATAAACTTAGCACGAGCATTAGTATAATCCATTTCTTCCTGCATACTAGAAAGCAAGTGCTGTTTGCGCAGATCATTGTACTCAATACGCTTCACATACCATGCTTCCAGCAGTTCTTTCATGTTATTAAAGATAACAATCTTGTTGTGCTCATCGATGCAAGTGTAGTTCTCTGTCATCTTCTTAATCAGCTTGAGCTTGGTCATAATCCATTCGTCTGTGCGTTCACCGAATGAACGATCAACTTGGATTTCAAATTCAAACTCATCGTTGTCTGAGAAGTCTTCGTAGTCTTTGATCACTTTGTCGTCAACGAGCTTCTCTAACACTGCTTGATACTGCTTGAGCGTATAGCCCACAGGAAGTGCATCAATGGTTATACGGTGCTTTGTTTTGCGTGTAAAGCTACCGTGTATCTCCCACTGTCCTTCATTCTCACCTTTAACTACTTTACACTTCATGCCTTTCCAGTGCGGGGTTAGGCGAGCGGTAATCTTAGCACCTTCTGCACGTTGCTGTACCCATTTGATAATCTGTGCAGGATCACGTGGCAGAATCTTTTGTGCGTAACCAATTGACACGCCATCACTGCCGTTGATAGCAAGCATAGGCAGTACAGGTACATAGTAGCGTGGCTCAATCTTTGCACCCTCAAAGTCTTGATGTTCAAGGTTTACAAAATCATCCTTAACGAATAGTTGTTTAAGGATCGGATTCATACGTGCAAAGATGTAACGTGTTGCCGCTGCTTCGTTGATAAACGCACTACCAAAGTTACCATCGCCTTCTAGTAGCGGAACATTGTTGCCTGAGCCCACATAGTCAGCAGTCATGTTAACAATAGTACCTTCTAGCGATCCATGCAAGTACTGTGCATAGTCCTGTACCTTAGGACCTAGGTTGCTTACTTTAGTAAACTTGTCAATGTTTTGTTGTAGTACAGTGTGTACAATCTTGCGACTTGCGTTCTTTTGTCCGTCGATATAACTAGACAGTTTACGTACATTATCATACACTGAAAAGTCAATGTATTCGTTCTTAAAGAAATCTTCTAATGGTAATTGTTTTGTCATCTAGCTAGACCTTCATAATATCAAATGGAGCAGCATTTAAGATTTGCTCTTTTCTATAATCAATTGTACTACCACTAAACCAATTTGTAAAGAGATCAGTGTCAGCAATGCTCACAGTTGGCAACATTTCATCCATAGTGTCTACATCAATAATGTGCTTGAGATCTTTCTCACTCCACGAACCTAAACCTTTTACATAGCTTACGTCCAGTTTGTGATCAATCTTGTTTACGTCTGCAAATGTATAAGCCCACTCTTTGACAGTGTTATTCTTCTTGCCAATTGCAATAGGTGTACGCAGGATCTTCATCTTGCCGTTGTTTAAATGCTCCGGAAAGTACTTGAA
>ENA-OUOG01002604-OUOG01002604.1-marine-metagenome-genome-assembly--contig:-NODE-2604-length-18397-cov-4.907969_pt1 | contig 18397 bp, 22 predicted proteins | sample MGYA00248635_ERZ508505 | MGnify/ENA primary metagenome ERZ508505 (study PRJEB26176, sample SAMN06267871) | marine metagenome | isolation source: Saanich Inlet, British Columbia, Canada | place: Pacific...
TGACAGCATCATCCGTTTGAATGGGCAGACCATCAGCGCAGACATCACGATTGATGCTGATGAGAATGGTGTATCGGCTGGGCCTATCACACAGGACAATGCCACTGTCACTGTTAATGGATATTGGAGTATCGTATGACCAGCGTATTGAATGTAGATACTATTGCGGCAAAGGACGGTACGTCACCTGTTGAGTTGACTAAGCAGAGTGCGGCGAAGCATTACGTTAATTACGATGCAGTAAGTCAAACAACGGATGACTCGCTAAATCAAAGTAGTTTGACCGATGTCTCTATAGGGGAATTTTACAGCACCTTTACTAATGCTATGGATAGTGCAGCGGGTAAAGCGCATTGGGTTTCTGTTCTTAACAGCAGAAATGATGGTGTAGATGATAATGCTGGTGCTATCAGGGCTGGCGCACACGCTTGTATCGGAATGAATGACAATCACAGGGCTTTAAGTGCGTCAGAAGTTTCCTTTGCTACTTATTATGGGGCTTACAGCGGTGGAGATGGAGCCTTGCAAGATTTCAGTATGACTTGCTGTATGACTATGGGAGACCTCGCATAATGGCTAGTATCCTAAAAGTAGATGCGCTACAAGGCATCACAGCGGCGGGTGACATTACTGTTACATCTGAGGGTGGGGCAGCAACGCAGTCACTTCAGCAGGGTTTGGCGAAGGCTTGGGCTAACATTGATATGATAAACGCAGTTACACTTGATAGTCTTAATAGCAGTGGAATAACTGATGTTTCGGCAGGGCTGTTCAGAGACCACCTTTCTTCAAGTCTTGTTAATGCAGATTACGCAGTGACAACATCTGCAATGGACCCGACTAAAACCGACAATGGTGGAACAAATAGAACTGCTGACGGTACTCCATCAAGCACCGTACAATTTGTTATGAGGGCATCCTCATATAGTAACGCAGCGGCTGATGTTCCTGCTGCGGCTGGCGTAGCACACGGAGACCTAGCATAATGGCAAGCGAACTAAGAGTAAACACCCTGAAGGATGCCGCTGGGAACAACAGCGTGGGTATGGAGTATGTTGCAGAGGGTAGTGCGAAGGCTTGGGTTAATTTTAATGGTACGGGTACTATTGCGGCAAGAGACAGCCTTAATTTTTCTAGTTTAACTGACCACGGAACAGGTAGTCATAGCGTAACTTTTAGCGCTTCTTTTTCAAATAATGATTACGCAATACAACTGACAGGCGTGCAAAACTCAACGTCATCAGGCAATCAAGTATGGGGTGTGTACTCAAATGGTAGTTGGATTAACGGTGATGCTAATGTAGCAACAGGCACATTCCGTATGCACGGAAGGTTTCAAAACACAGGCGGCGCACAAGACCAAGACGCTGATGTTATTAGTGCAACTATTCAAGGAGACCTCGCATGAGTAAAGCAGCAGAACTAGCCGCACTGATTGGTTCGCAGACGGCTTTATCAAACAGGAACCTCATCATCAACGGTGCGATGCAGGTTAATCAGAGACAAACTACCTTTACAGGGGCTAATGCCACCAGTGGTTACATAGTAGATAGATTTTCTTGGTCAACCAATAACACAGGAAGTTTTGATGTTAGTAGTTCAACAACTTCCCCAGTCGGATTTTCAAATAGCATAGGCATAAGTTGCACAACAGCGGAGGCTTCTCCTACTGCTGGCTCATATCAAAATGTTATACATAGACTAGAAGCCCAGTCTATCCAACAGTTAAACGCCTCAAGCGGCACTGTTGCCTTTACTATTAGTTTCTATGTGTATTCGTCAAAAACAGGGACGTACACAATTGAAGCTAGAAAGATGGATTCTGCAAGACATATTGCCCAAGAGTTTACAATTAGTTCTGCTAATACTTGGGAAAGAAAAACAATATCTATTCCAGCAGATGCAACTGGCTCAATTAACAATGATAACGGCTCCGGGATTCAGTTATATTTTTGGTTAGCCGGTGGAACAACTTACACTAGCGGAACTCTTGCGACATCGTGGGGGGCGTTCGATAATGCTAACCGTGTGTCGTCTAACAATGTAAACATTGGCGACAGCACCAGCAACACCTTTTACATCACAGGCGTACAGCTAGAACTAGGCGAACAGGCCACGCCGTTTGAACACCGCAGCTATGGCGATGAGTTGGCTAAGTGTCAGCGGTATTGCACTGTGCTGACCAGCCCATCCGGTCAATTTATGTACCGTGATTATTACTCAAATGATACCATGGTAACATCGGCTGAACTGCCTGTGACAATGCGAACGACACCATCAATAACGATGACAGGAAGCGGTGGTACAAGTAACACGGGATTTACTTATACAAATCTTGCTGCCACGCCAACTTTTGCAGCAGTTAACCCACAAGCAATATCTGTGTTTAGAGGTGTTGCTTCCAGTGCTAGAACATATATTTATATGGCATCTACTGGTGAATTAACTATGGAAGCGGAACTTTAGTATGATTATTACTTCAGCGCAGTATCATAACAGTACTACTGGCGAACCTAATTTTGTCATTGAAGCTACTATGGACGGTAAAGTTGTATGGGTTCCTGTTTGTGTAGGGAACACACATTATGACGAAATCATGCGTCAGGTAGAAGCTGGCGAACTAACCATTGCGGATGCTGACTAAGATGGAGATGCAGTCTTTGATTGATATGCTTATCGGATTAGTCGTAGCTGCAGGTGCGTGGTGGGCTAACAATATGTCACGTGAACAAAAGCGTGTAGAGATACTCTTGAACAAGACACGTGAGGACTATGCTACTCGTGTAGAGATGCGGGATGACATGCGCCGTGTAATGGAAGCACTGCATCGTGTAGAAGATAAGTTAGATAAAGTATTAAGCAGGGAACTGTAATCAATGGCAATGTTTAAAGCATTTAAACCTGCAGCAATGAATAAGATTGCACAGGCAATGGGTTATCAAGGTGACATGAATCAGTTTCAGCAGTTCATTGAAGGAGACCCTGCCCGTCAACAACAGATGAATATGTATACTAATGCTGCACAGAAGATGGCTAAAGGTGGTATTGTTAAGAAGTTTGCTGTTGGTGGTACAACAACTAACCCATCAGGTACACAGGCTGCTACACCTACAGTAACACAGCCAACACAAGCACCTGCTGGCACACCCGGTGTAGCACAATACAGCGTAGAACAAATGTATACCCCCGGTGTACCTGTAGGTGGCACCACAATCGCTGCACAAACGGCACAGACAGCCCAGCAAGACATTGCCGCTGGTACAGGTGCTATTACTGGTCAAGTGGCTGTGCCAACAGCTACAGCGGCTACAGCACAAGCAGCACCTATTCAACAAACACAAGCTAATGTAATGCAAGCTGCACAGGCAGCACCTGCAGTGGATGCTGCAATGCAAGCTACTCAAGCGGCACAAGCTAATCCCCAAGACCCACGTGCGCAAATTACTGCAGCACAGCAAACCGCTTCTTCTGTAGGTAGTCTACAAGCTGCACAAGGTCAAGCCCAGCTTATTAACAATCCGGTACAGCGTCAGATACAGGCAGGTGAACTTATTACAGGCACAGGTGTAGATGCTACACTAGCTGCACAGGCGACTGCACAGACACAGGCTGCTGCTGCACAGGCTAACCCTAGTCAGCAAGCAATGGTACAGGATCAGCTATCTGGTCTGATGAACCAGTTCGTTGGTGGTGCTACACCTGCATGGGCAGCGGGGGCTATCCGTACTGCTAATGCACAGATGGCTGCACGTGGCTTGAGTGCATCATCTATTGCTGGTCAGGCAATCGTACAGGCGGCTATGGAATCAGCCTTGCCTATTGCACAGGCAGATGCACAAACAATTGCTAGCTTTGAAGCGCAGAACTTATCTAATCGCCAGCAATCTGCTATGATGGCTGCAGAACAACGTGCTAAGTTTTTAGGTCAAGATTTTGATCAAGCCTTTCAAACTAAGGTACAAAATGCATCTCGTGTTGCTGATGTTGCTAATCAGAACTTTACAGCAGAACAACAAGTACAGTTAGAGAATAGCCGTGTAGCTAACACAATGAACTTAGCTAACTTGAATAATAATCAGGCTCTTGTGATGTCAGAGGCTGCTGCACTAGCACAGCTAGATGTGTCTAACCTTAATAATCGTCAGCAAACTGCAGTACAAAATGCGCAGAACTTCTTGCAGGTTGATATGGCTAACTTGTCTAATCAGCAACAGACAGATTTGTTTAAAGCACAGCAGCGTGTGCAATCTTTATTTACTGATCAAGCTGCGACTAATGCTGCAGCGCAATTTAATGCATCTAGTCAAAATCAAGTCGATCAGTTTTTTGCTAGTTTAGGTTCACAGGTATCACAGTTTAATGCAACACAACAAAATGCACAAGAACAGTTTAATGCAGGACAGACTAATACAGTAGAAAGATTTAATGCAGAGTTAAACAATCAACGTGATCAGTTTAATGCGCAGAACCAGCTAGTTATTGCACAAGCTAATGCACAGTGGCGTAGGCAGATTGCGACTGCAGATACTGCAGCAGTCAACCGCGCAAATGAATTAAATGCTAATGCTATTCTTGATATTAGTAAAGAAGCATACGACAATCTATGGAATTACTATAATGATACGATGGAGTGGGCTTGGACTTCTGGAGAAAATGACGCGGATAGAATCGTGCAAATGGCGTTAGGAGAATTGTCAGCTAAAACGAGTGTAGATATGCAACAACTAAAAACTAATGCAGAAGAAAGTGGTGCTATTGGTGGTTTCTTTAGTAGCCTACTGACTAGCCCAACAGCAGGAACTATTTTAGGTAGTATTTTTTAAAAGGTAAGGTAGTATAAAAATGAGTATTGAACGTCAGCCAGCAAAACTTGCAGTAGTAAATATGCGTAATGCTGTATCTGAAGCGCAAAAAAATAAAGTAAAAGTTAAGACACAAGGTAGAACAGGTTTACTTTCTCCTAATAATGTGCTACAATCACGTACCAAAACTGAAAACAGAACTAAAACAGAAAGCCAGAAAGTATTAGACTATATGCTTGCTATACGTGAAGCTATGTCAACTGAGGAAAAAGCATAATGGCATTTAGAGAAACATCGGATTTTGATGCTCCTATTCCGGGTCAGGGTTTAACCGCTGAACTGGGTTCTCGTCCGTGGCAAACTCCACCTGAGTTTACCTCTTTAGAAGAGGGTGTAGATTTTTACGTGTCTCGCATAGTTCAGCCTAAGATGGCTGCTCAACTTTTAGACATCATTGAAATGAAGATTCCCTTAACTGCTATTGCAGAAACATTAACGCTTGGCGGTGTAATGCAAGGACTTCACACTGTTGACGTGGGTATCCTTGTTAATCCTATTCTTGTAGAGTTGATGGAAGGTCTAGCAAAAAATGCGGAAGTTCCCTATAAAGTTGGGGATAGTGACGGAGAAGATATTCCAGACAAAGGTATTCTTAACAAAGCTATGGCTAGTCTTTCTGATATAGATAAGGAAGAACTAGAACAAGAGATGTCATTTGAAGATGACAACAAAGAAAATGTATCTGCAGAACCAAAAGGTTTAATGTCTCGTAAAGGAGCAATGTAATATGGCTTTTAGATTACAATCGTTTCTAGCAGGTGCAGCTAAAGAAGCTACTAAAAATATACGAGCGTTAGACGAAGAGTACGCAGAATCTCTAAAAAATACTGCTGCAAACTTAGCTAAAGAGGCTCAAGCCGTACGTAAAGAGCGTACACAAGCTATACTTGATTATAGTGACAAAGGCAAAAAATTAAAACGAGATTACCAATTATCAGATGCACAAATTCAAACCTTGTTATCTGCAGGTACTGATTCGTATGAGTCTTTTGTAAACTCAATTAGAGCAGGCAATCAAGCTGCTAAACTTGCCGATCCTAATGCTAAGTTTGATGCGGCTACCTTTGCTCAAAGTTTGTTTCAAGGACAGGCTGCCGAAGAAGGTATCCTTTCTTTGGATCAACAAGCGCAGGCTTATGCTGCTCGTAGAGTTCCTTCGACTATTGACCTTCAAACTGCTGCTAGTGGAATTTCTGCAGGAACACAAACAATGTTAACAGGTGTAAGTCCTGAAGCTGTAGCAGAGAGACTTCGTGGTAGCGTAGGAGATATACCTGATTATACTGGCCCTGCTATGGGTGAAACTGGTCTTAGCGTTTCTGGTCAAACAGCACTTACGCCAGCCGATATTATTGCATTGCAAGGAGCAAGAGCAGATGTAGAAAAAACCGAAGCTGAAATTGGTGGTATTAAAGCGACCACTAAATTTACTGGAATCAAAGGTAAGTTGGTAGAGGCGCAAACAAAAACTGCAGACATAACAAATAGAAGATTGCCTGAAACAATCCAAGCTGATCTAGATGCCTCTTATGTGTCTACAGCATTAAAAGAAGCACAGAAAGCAGGCGTAGAACAAGATACATCTAAGGGTATTCTTCAGCAAGCTAAACTAAAAGCCGAACTTGATAACTACCAAAAATTTGGCGCAGAAAACGAGCAGCTTGCAATTGACTTGCTTGAAGCCAAGATTGCACAGGCTAATCGTCCTGCCGACCTTGAGCAGTTGCAAGCCACGTTTGTTTCTACAGCGAGTGAGTTACGTGCTAAAGCAGGTGAACTTGATGCCACTGATCCAGAAGCCATTAGATTAAATGCAAAAGCTACAGCCTATGATACACGTGCAGCAAGTGTAGCTAACATGATTAAAGCGCAAGACACAACATCATCTACAGATTGGTCTAAAGGCGCACCCGAAAAGCGATTTGCTAGCTTACTTAAAACAAATGTTCAAGCAGCTAATATTTCTGGTTCACTTAATTCAGCAGGTAATTGGGAATGGGATTTTGCAAATAAACGTCCTGCTTACTATACCGCCTATGCAAACACTGTAGATCAGTATTCTCAATTATACGGCACTTCAGGGAATACAGGTTTAATGTCCTCTCTGCAAAACAAAGAACAGCTAAATAATGTGCTTAACCAGTGGTCACAAGAAGGAACTTTTGTTGACGCAAATACTTCAAGACCATCCGCAACAAGCACGGGGCAAGTCACTAATGTTGACTTTGGTTCAAAGAGTCTAGAGGATTTGGTTGAGTTGCAGAGCAGCGGAAACCTACAGCCCGGCGATATTGCTATGGTAGAAGCTAAAATTTATGATAGCGAGTCAGGTTCTGTAGTAACAAAACCAGTTGTTGCTATGTACAGCACACAAGGTGAGTGGATTACAGCAGGAGACTTCTAAATGAAACTGCAGCAAAAACTAGATAGCTTGCTGTCTGGTGAGGAAGTCTCTGAAGATGATGAGATTCAACAACAACTACCTACCAGTGGACGCAGCCTACAAAGCGTACTCAATGAAATGCGTTCATCTCAAACAGATGAGCCTGCAGTAGACGTACCTGTTGTAGAAGACGACTTCACACCTAAGCCAACTGATCCTAGTGCGGCTAAACTTCCCCCTGAAGAACTAGATTTGTTTAACTACGAGAGAACTGCTGCAGCGTATGAGCAGCAAGTTTCTCCTATTGATCCTGTATTAGCGGATGAAGAGTTTCTGGTAGAATATGTGCCGGATTATCTTCGTCCGTTTGTGCGTGTGGTAGCTAAAGGTGCAGACGGTGCTTTTGTTAAACCTACCATTCGTACTATGCGGTCATTAAACACAGGCTTAACAGCAACAGGTGAAACTACATCTGATGCTATGGCTGCTTTGACACAGGCAGTTCAAGATGGAATCGTAGAGGGTGGTACATTTGAAAGGCTCACAGGTCTAACAGGTAAAGACCTAATACCTTTTGACCCTAAAGCGTCAGGCCGTAGATTCACAGGTGACTTAATTGATGCAGCTATGGTGGCTGATGCACCTATTGTTGCATCTGCAGGTATGGCTAAACTAGCAATGCAAGCACAAATGAAAGCCTTAACTAAAGGCAAAGACATGGTTGTGCCTCGTACATCCTTGTTAGGTGCGCCACTTAAAGAAGGTACACTAACAGAGAAAGCTGTTCGTGCTGTAGGTGCGGATGTCAAAAGAGTTGATACCGATACTATGACACCAGAGATGATTGCTCGTGCAGAAAAAGCGCGGCAAGCACGTGAAGAGTCTGGTGAAATGACTATTGGCGAAATACAACAGGCAACTAAAACTGTTGCGGATGAAAAACGTGCAGCAGCCAGAGCCAAGGCTAAAGAAAATGATGGAATTAGACAGTCTGTTATTCAAAATTTTGAAGTTGAAAATGGGTTAGAAGCAGGCGCAGTATCTAAAACAGTAGCAGGTAAAACCTATATAGACTACGAAAAAATGCGAGAACTAGGTATTGAAAAAGTAGAGTTCTTGGATTTAGATGATGACATTGCGTGGGATATAGGGGTTGGTCCTGCGGGTTATAGAAATCCTGTTCTTAACCCTGACAAGTTAGACGCTGTTGTAGCTACGGTAGCAGACGTAAAAGCTATGAATCCTGACGCTTTTAAGGGCAGTAAGAATGTAATGGAGACCCTGTTTAGGGAAACAGTAAACGGCAACTTAATTGCTTCAGACGAACTGCTAACAATACTAAATCAGTATGGTTTGTCATTAGATGACTACATCTTAATGACTGTCGGTTCAGCTACTAAATATGGTAAAGGTTTGCAAAAGTTCTCACAAATGGGTGAGGCTATGGGTAGGTATAAACTCGGCAGACCTGCAGGTAAAAAAGCACAAGACGAACTAGACCAAGCGCAGGGTATGTTGGAATGGCTTCAAGGAAAGGGTGTGCCTATCCCCGGTACGAAAAAACTTGGACAAAATATACGCCGTACAGAAAACATATCTCGTGGTCTTATGGTATCTGCATTTGCTACAGCAGCTAGAAACTTAGAGTCTACTCTCATTCGTATGCCCTTAGAAGGCATGACAAACTTGCTTTCAGAGGCTATCATACGTGGTGTACGTGCAGCGGAAAGAACTAAAGCAGGCGACATAAAAGGTGCTAGAGATGCTGTACTAGATACGGTAAATGCGTTTAATCCTTTGTCACGTAAAAGTGCTATAGGTGATAGCTTTGCCTACTGGAAGAGCGTAAAAGACCCTTTAGAAGCAGATGAACTAACTAAGTTTATTTTAGAACAGCCAGAAAATATAAAACTGCTTTCTCGTTATCGTGATCAAATTGTGGAAGCGCAAAAAGCTACAGGTAAGGGCGAAGGCGGTATATCAGATTTTGTGTTTAATCCTATTGAAGATTTTGTAGACACCTTAAATGCACCCAACCGTGGTCAAGAATTTTTAAGCCGTAACGCTTACTTCTTAACTGACCTTAGTAGAAATTTAAAACGTGAGTGGGGCGTTAGCTTAGAGCAGGTAATCAAAGAAGGCAAGATTAGGGAACTTTTAAACGACTCACCTACACTGCGTCCTACTAGTGGAAAAACCCAACCACCTACATTTGCAGAGTTGGCAACAGATGCGGTTGAAAGTGCGTTAGACAAAACATACGCCTCACCACCTAAATTTGGACCGTTTAAAGCCGCGCTAAAAGTTCTAAACTCTATTCCGGGTAGTACAGTAGCCATACCATTTCCAAGGTTTATGTTTAAAGCTATGGAATATATTTATTCCGGCGTACCCGGAACTGCAACTCCGGCAGCACTACGAATTGCTTTGGGTAAAGGCAATACAGTAAAAGATGCAGATGCTGTATCAAGAAATATTGTCGGGTATGCAGCACTGTATGCTGCCTATGAATACAGAACATCAGACGATGCGCCAGAAGAGTACAACAAGATAGCTAACATGGACGGCACTACAACTAATGTTGATCCGCAGTTTCCGCTTGCCCCAGCATTTTACTTGGCTGAAGCTAAGAAACAGTACGATAAAGGTGGTGCAGATTATCTAACCCAATGGCTATTTATGAATAGGGGCAGGAACTTCCAGAACGGTGTGAAGTCACTGACAGGCACTAACTTTAGAAACAACCAAACTTTTGGTGATATATTAAGTGACGTATCTAATATGTTTGCTGAAGATAACGATGCATTAAAATCAGAAGAAGCTGCAAAGGCATTCGGTAAGATGTTCGGTAATACACTAACACGTATGCTGCAACCTTACTCTATGGTTCTTGATACAGAACGTGCGCTTGGTATGCGCGATATGCGGTACAAGACTTATGAAGGTGAGCCGAATCTTTCTGGTGGGGGTGCGTTTGTAAAAGGCTTTATGTTACCGTTTGCATCTAGGGGATACCTGTCACCTAAAGCTGAAGCAGATGCACCTGTTCGTAACTTCCCAATGATTGGTGAAAAGAAACGTATAGGGCCAACATGGAAACTTGCGTTGGGTATTAACATCGAAGCAGGCGATAATGAGTGGCAAAAATACCTCAAATCTATCCAATACGCAGACTATGATTTTGCGTCAAAGTCTGGCATTGATATTATTGATAATACCATGAACGCACTGCATAACGAACTTTTGCCTGATATCGCAAAGATGGTCATGGAAGATGCACCTAAAATAAAAGCAGAACTTAAAAAAGAAGGCAGATTCAGCGAGAAAATATTCTTGCTAGAGCAACGAAACAGAATAGACAATAATAAAAGAGAGATGTTTAACTCTATAAAAGGCGCACAGTTTAGTGGTTCATCTAATCCTGCTTATGTGATGGCGGTCAATGATTTACGTAGAATCACTAGAGATAAGCGTGTACTTGCTATGAGTAGGCTGTCTGCTATTAAAGCAGCAAAGGGTGAACCACCTGTAAATCTAGGTGATACTACTGATGTTAGGACGTTATTGAGAATAGCAAAAGGTATTGCAAAAGAAAGATAATAAAAGAGGGGGCTTAATTGCCCCCTTTTCTATTACCGATTGTCTCCGCTACCACCTAGCGTACCTCGTTGTTTTCTACTAGCTAGCTTCTCTATATTATCTTCCATTATCTTGCCAAGGTTCATGCCTAGTTCCTCTGCCAGTACAGCTAAGTACCAGCACACATCTCCTAGTTCCTTGCCAATCTCTTCACGCTTATCTGGGTTATCCCCATCACGTATTAGCTTCTTAGCCTTGTTAGCAATCTCACCTGCCTCACCCGACAGTCCTAACGTCAAGTACGCTAGGGCTGTTTCTTTTGGGAAGATGGCTGTGCCACAGGCTGCTGTCTGGTATTGTGTTGCTGTAATGCTACTCATTCTTTTCTCCTTCATCCACTGTTTAACTTCTTGCTCTAGCTTGTTCATTCCGTTGTACCTTCTGTAGATTCACATGGTATGCTGTGTCCCAACCTCGCTGCCATTCCCTTGCTTGCATTGTGTTGGAATCAATTGGGCAGGTTACCTTACCTCTTTTAAAGGCTTCCTGTCCCCACTCAAATTGAATCCGTAATGGTGCATCGTACTTGCTTAATCCGTTACGCCGCATTCTGCATCTCCTTAATCTGGTAGTTGAAAAGTTTTATTGCTGTCAGCTTGCTGATTTTAAACCATTCCCCTCTGCGTTCTTCTGCAAAGTGTTCAAAGATTTTATGCATCTCTTTTTCTTTTGAATGTCTATTATCTACTGACATTGTAGCGACTACTTTATAGTCACGGAAAGGTGAAGATGTTTGGTATCCGTTAAGCCTATCTTCAGATGAGACTGCCTTGCCTACCTTTACCCACTCAGGCCATGCGGTATTGACAATGATGTAGACTTCGCCTTGATTGACACTTTCAATCTTATTGTGTGACCAAGCATCGTCTAAAGATTTGTACCGACCCGGTTTGTGTAGAGGGTGTGTCTTTGGAATATACTTACCGTTAACAAACATTCTGCTTGTATTTTTACGAGCATGTGACTCTACCCTTCTACGGTTTCCGTCTCCCGGCTGTACATACCACCATTCACCATCTTCAAATTTTGCACTACTGCGGGTGTAATGCTCTAGGTTAACATCTTCTCCACTACTCTTTAAAAAGTCAAACATCCTCATTCTCCTTCATCAATGCGTTCCAACTGTATGGGAACTTAGTTGAACAATAGGCAGAGATTTGCCTAGCTACTTCTTGTACCTCAATTTGTGAGGTGCTGTCAAGTCTTAATTGACATACTCTTGCAAATGCATACAAGCTACCTGACCAGTACCATTCTGTATACATATTCTGTGGCAGTACCATACGTGCCATCTCAGGTGCAATGCCTTGCATTATCATCTTGTTGTAGTTCGTCTGCGCAAGCGTAACAATGTCTTCAAGATACATCGAAGGAAAGTATTGTGACGTAGCTTCTCCACCACTGCCCTGCTTACTGTCTTCTGGTTTTTGCCGCCAAGATATCGGGGTATAGAACTCTGGCTCATTGCTTACATATCTCCTTGATACTTCATTCCAAGATAATCCTACCTGATGCTTGGCTAGCTGCCGTGCAATAAAGATAGGTGCCTTAATACGAAACTGTAGAAACACGTGACTGAATGGCGACCAGTGTTTATGTCTTGATAGATAGTTTATTAGTTTGATGTCCTTATCAGAAAGAGAAGAGGATGTCTTATCGAAAGACACCCTCGCTGCATTTACTACTGTAAGGTCACTACCCATGTGGTCAATCAGGTCTACCTTCATTATCTTTCTCCTTCTCTTTTTGTTTTAGTTTCTGCCACTCTTCGTAGCTAGGGTGACTACGTGGGGGGTTGTACTGTACCCAACCATCCCCACGCTTCCACACTAACTTACCACTAAGCTGCTGCGATGTCAACTATTTCACACACCCCTGCAGTACAGGCTAACTCACGCCCACCTGATGTAGTGTCTTCCTTTTCAAAGTCACTCAGCTTAGTCCAGTCAACCTTCTTAGGCATCTTCTTCTTGAACTCAGCGTACTGTTCAGCATCAATGTCCTGATAAGGTGCTTGCTGGTATGTGTGTTCACTGAATGGTAGGAAGCTAATGCCACTCACCTCATCAAAATGTTCGTACACCCAAGCACCTACATCCATCCACTCATTCTCTTTGACTGAGATAGTGACTGAAGGTTTGTGTTCACACCAATGACGCTGATAGGTGAGCCACAGTTCAAGCTGTTCAATGGCAGTCATTGCAGTACGTGTTACCGCACCGTTGGGTGACTTCATCGGGAAGCTAAACACTGTAGTGCTATCAGGCTTCATTACGTCAGGCTCCGCTGGGATACCTTCAGCAACCAAGAACTGTGTCAGTGGGTCTTTGTTATCGCCACGTACTGTACGAATGTAGTACGGATTGTGACGTGCGTGGATACCACTGGCTGCATCAGTAAGCTGCGACACAGTACCACTAGGCTTGACACAAGTGACAGCCGTAGACTGTGGGATTTTAAGCTGCTTAGACATAGCTTCGTTAACAATCACTGCCTCTGCACGTAAGATTTCAAGTGCAGTCTCTAGCTTACCACCAGAAGTAGCAGTCAAGGAATTATCCATGATGCCTGTCAGTGACACGCCAAGCAACCGTTCTTCTTCAGTATTCTTCTGCCAAATCTTACGCAGATACTTGAAGTTAGTTAGTGTCGCTTGGAATGTGCCAAGGATTGTAGCCAATCGTACCTTCTCTTTTAGTGTAGCAAGAGTATCTGACTCACGTACTACTACCTCAGACAAGTTACAGAACTGGTATGGACGCAAGATAATTTCACTGCAAGGGTTACAACCGAAATCATGTTCTGTCTCACGTCTGCCATTCTTTTCTGCCTGCTTCTTAGCTGACTGACGATTGAAGATACCACGCTCACCTGACTTGCTGTCATACAAAGACAACCACTCACGCATGAATGTACCCATCTCAGGCTTAGTCTTGTATGCCACAGAGTTATTAGCCAACGCACGTTGACCCTCATTCTCCCACCACTGACCTGACTTGGCATGTGCCATCTGGTCATCATTAAGATTAGACAATGAAATCAATGCACTACGGCGTACACCACCGACAACTACAACCTCACCAATCTTACACATGATGTCGTGACACTCAATTGGATACAGCCTACGTCCAGCAGCACCCTTGAACTTTTGAATACAGAACTCAAACAATTCAATAAGGGGCTGTGGACCTGATGCACGACCACCAAATGTCTTTAGCCGTGCGCCAGCAGGACGTACTTCGCTGACATCGAACTTAGGTATTTGTCCACTATACAGCATAGCAATTAATTCCTTCAGTGACTTAGCCCAACCCGGACGTGAATCACCTACCTTAATCACTGTGTCTGTATTATGGAACTCTTCGCTAACCATCGGTAGCTTCTCAATGCAGTGACGTTCAACGCTGAAGCCAACGCCAGTGCCACACATCAAGATGTACATAGACTCGTCAAAGGCACGAGGGCTATCCACAGGTACGTATGAACAGTTGTATCCACCTACGTGGCAACGGTCTAGTGCTGGCCCAGCAGTCATCAATGCCCTCATAGAAGGCATGATAGACTGATTGAGTACAGCTTCTTCCAGTTCACCTCTTAGTGTGTCTGGTAGCTTATAGCCATTGTTAGTACGCAAATGGCTAGCCATATAATCAAAGTATCTAGTGACAGTTTCACCCCATGTCTCCCTTCGCTGTTCGTCTTCTTTCCATCTTGCATAGCGTGAAAGTGCTATGAAGTTCTGGTAGTCTGTTGGTAATGTGTTGCTAATCATAAGTTGGTTACTCCGTTACTGTTCTAATGTTTTTGATACTGGCACCTTCTACATCATAGAAGTACTCGTTAATGCCATCTTCTAATTCCTCACCTACTCTACCATCGGCAGGGATAGGGTATTCGTCTTCGTCTATGTCAAGGGTAATGAACATCTTAACTCTTATCATGTGCCATTACCTCTTCAATCAACTTGTCCAGATACCACTGTGCTTTTTTTAAGTCCTCAAGTGGTTTGTCCTTGTAGTCAAAACGCCACAGGTATTTCATAATGTTACCCTGCAGATAATACTTGAACCCGTCACCAGTTGCAGCAGAGATAGCGTGTATACATTCAATGCCTGTCTGGTTATAATGTGGTGGGCTGTTGACCATATCAATATTATTCCAAGCTATCTTGCCTGCTTGTTCTGCTTCTTCCATCTTTTTCATAAACGCATCATGTCTCATGCTGAACCTCCTGTCTTTGTGTTAAAGTTAAGGTGTACTACATTGCCATCGTATGTCTTCTCTACACCGGCTTCTTCTTCTAGTTCTACATCAATATCCATCTCCGTGTCAAGAACTTTTGTTACATATTCGTGTACAATATTACGAAGTTCTTCAACCTCTTCCATAACAGGTACGGAAGCACACATCATCTTAGCAAAGTGCATGACCTGATAATAATCTTCATCATCCATAGGATTGTCGGGCATTGCCATAATAGATATGTCAACTTCACCTGACCACCTACCATCGTCATCAGCGAATGGCCTGACACGGATAAGGAAATCTTCCTCGTTTACTTCATTAGCTAGTTTCTCCATCATACTCATACTTATCTCCTTTTCACTTTTGTGCCGCCAAACTTAATAAACTTTGGATGCTTGTTCTTGCCCTTCTCCTTTAACCAATCTTCAGGAATGATCCTGTCATAGTATCTGAAGCCGTGCTTTATGCACCAGTCTGCATATGAAGACTTGGCACCCTTGCTTAACTTAGCCTTGCTGTTAGTAAACACAAAGCGTATGTCCAGCTTGGGGTGCTGCTTCTTAATGGCGATATGCTTGCGCCTATCTGCTGCCATGAACCTGCCTTTTGTCTCAATTATGATACCATTGTCGAGTACAAAGTCAGGAGTATAGGTGCGGTAGGCTAGGTCTTCCCATTCAATCTTTATGTTCTCGTAGTCATACTTGACCTTGTGTTCATCAAGATAAATGGATAGCTTGTGTTCTAGCCCACTGCGATACCCATGTTTTATTGCCATACGCCGTGCTTTATGGAGCAATGACATCTCCGATATAGCTAACGGTAGGCGGGTTCTTAGCCTGTGACATTACTGCAGGACGCTCAGTAAGATTATCCCAACAATCAAAACGATAGTTGCAGAATTTGCATCCATCATTAAGGACTTTGTTACCTGTTGGCTTGCCACGAAAAGTCTCAGGCACTGGTTCAAAACATCTTTCAAACTTGTTCTCCTCTACTGTCTTTACTGTATTCTCAATCTTAGCAAGTTCAGCATCCATGTCAAGTCCAGATGCGGGTACATACTTAAAATGCCCATTGGCTTTATTGACTACCCACCAGCCACCAGCACGTTTGCCGGATGCTTTAGCGTAGCCAGCTAGCTGCCCTACGTATCCAAACCCATCACCACTGGCAAGGGTGTCAAAGGATTCAAACTTGTTTCTGTATGACCAGTCTGAAGCTGATTTAATATCATCGACAGCATCGTCAATGACAATATCATATGAGCCGTTAATGCTAGTACCCCCAACGTCAAGAGTAACCTTTTCAGTATCCTCATACTTAACACCTGCTTCCTTTAGTACGCCTTTGAAGACAGCTTCAACGATGTCTCCAAGCATCATGTTCATCATGAAATTAGTCGGCATTGGTAATGCCACCTCTGACTTATTCTTTTCGTACCAGAGTTGGCAAGTGGGGCGACCCACGTTAGACATTCGTATTCTGAAATCGCCCCGACTTTTACCACTGCCAAACTGCCTACGCAACGCATCTGCTACATCTGTGGATACCTGTTGAATGGTTTCCTCAGTCATAGCACTTTCGCCACGAACCGCATCAGTCATGTACTGATGCAGTGTTAGTTCAGCGGGGTGGTTCATTATGCAGCATCCTCTTCGTCAATCTCAATGTCAACGATACCGTCTACCACATCTACATCGTCATCACTCATGCGTTCAGTCGCTTTTTCCGACCAAGAGTTAAGAATGTAACTGTTGTAGTTCTCTACCCAAGAAAGGAAGTTAGCAAACAAGTCGTGCTGATCCTTTTCCAACTCCAGAACATTCGTTACGTCAAGAGATGCTAAAGGTACGTAGTAGGATGCACCTGTCGGAATCTTACGCTCATCCGATTTTAAGTTAATGTTGTGATTAACTGGAAGAAGTGACATCTTTGCTAACGTGGCAAAGCTTTTGCCTAACTCCGCAAATGCATCCTTGTTGTCAATCTCCCACACAACTGGTGTGTCGGGTACTTCTACTGCATTACCTTTATCATCAGTTGGATTAATCATCTCGACAGTACCAAGCACGACACGAACACGCTTAATAGATTTAAGCAGTTCTTGCATCTTCTCTGGTAATGCCTTGAAGTCCTTGATGTAACCAGCAGGCTTTCCACAGTTAAAGCCACCATCATTATCCTTCAGATCAGATTGAAGTTTAGCATCAGTAGTCATCAGACTTTTGATGTAACGATTAGGACTTTTTCCTGAAGCCTGAACAAAACGCTTGTACATGAAGCGTTGCAAGAATGGACGCAGTGTAATCTCTGAAGCGTAGTAAGTCGGGCCATCTGGGATTTCCATCTTGTATGCGCCTGCTTCTACAACCTCAACATTAACCTTCTTACCATTAACTTCGGCTGGCCCCATAATTGGGGAATGATGAATGCGTAGACGTGCTAAAGAACTGCTAGAAGAACCCGTTTGTTTTTCATTGGCAATACCCATAGCCTCTGCCATAGCTGCGTAGTTGTTTGTATCAATAGTCGTAAGTTGTGACATATATTTCTCCTTTCATAAAAACAATGAGACATAGTTATATCATGCTACGTCTTTAACGTCAAGCCAATTCGGGCCTATTTTTGCCTCTAATAATAGAGGAACATTAAACTCCACACCCCATCGTAGGGTTATAAGTTCAAGTAGTTTATTATTAGTATCTTCTATGACGTTGATAACCTGATCTTCTTCATCAGGATGTACATCAATAACGATACTGTCGTGAACAGAATTTACTATACATGATTGCATACCCTTTAGCAAGTCATCAATGTGCAATAATGCAATCGGAACAATATCCGCTGTAGCGAATGACTGCACAGGATAATTTTTAATCTGTGTAAAGTGTGACACACGCCCACTAGCTTTACGCACCACATCGGGGAACGCAAACTCACGACCACTAGGCGTGGTTATTTTTTGTGTTTCTATAGCTTCTTTAGCCAGTCGGGAATGCCAAGCTGCAACCCCTTTGTACTTGCTGTTGAAGTGTTCGTAGTACGCTGCTTCCGCTTTTGTTCTGCCGAAGCCTGTCGCACCGTAGAGTGGCGCAAACGTGTGAGCCTTCGCATCTTGGCGAGACGTAGGCTGACCAGCATCGGTAATAACTTTAGCGGTGTATGAGTGTACATCAAACCCAGTAGATACTTCTTCAATTGCTACCTCATCTTGTGATAAGTAAGCGGCAGCACGGAACTCAAGCTGTGCAAAGTCAGCTTCCAT
>ENA-OUOG01002605-OUOG01002605.1-marine-metagenome-genome-assembly--contig:-NODE-2605-length-18385-cov-6.037907_pt1 | contig 18385 bp, 19 predicted proteins | sample MGYA00248635_ERZ508505 | MGnify/ENA primary metagenome ERZ508505 (study PRJEB26176, sample SAMN06267871) | marine metagenome | isolation source: Saanich Inlet, British Columbia, Canada | place: Pacific...
TAATAGTGGGTTTTAAAATTTTGGGTTTTGGCCCATTTTGCAATACGCATGTTAAACCCTGGGTAATCAATAAATATTAAAACATCAGGCTGATAGTTTGCAATATCTTTTTTACAAAAGCTGATATTTTTTAGAATCGTTCTCAGGTTTAAAAGGACTTCTAAAAAGCCCATAAAAGCTAAATCTTTATAATGTTTAACCAAAGTACCACCTGCGTTCTGCATCAAATCGCCACCCCAAACTCGACATTCTGCTTTTTCATCTTCTTTTTGTAATGCCCTGATAAGGTTAGCGCCATGCAAATCGCCTGATGCTTCTCCTGCTATGATGTAGTATTTCATTTAAAGCTTAATTATAAACGTAATAAGGGCAATAAAAATAGTCGCTATCAATACTCCAGCCGCATTGCTATCTTTTTTCTTTCGTATAAAATAAAAGAAACAAATTAAATTTAAAATCGCACCCAAGCTGATGAGTTTTCCAAGAAAATTCTCAGACTGAGCAGCCTCTAAAACTGTCATTATTCCATCACTTCGCCCAGAAGATTTTGCTATTAAAATTCCCGCAATATAAACCCCAAGTATGTTGGCCAGTAGTCCAATACTAAATCCTTTGATGATTTGTATTTTATCCATTAAAATTCCAATTATTGAGTTCTTGAATATAATGATGTGCTGTTAGGTCAAATTGAACAGGAACTAAAGATACGTATCCTTGTTCAAGTGCCCATTCGTCCGTGTCTTCTCCATTATCTTGATTGACAAATTCTCCTGTAAGCCAGTAATAATCACGCCCCATAGGACTTTGGCGTTTGTCAAATTTTTCAATCCAATTAGCATTTGCTTGACGGCAAATTTTCACACCTTTTATCTTTTTATTTTTTTTGCTTGGGAAGTTCACGTTCAAAACAACCCCTTTTTGTAATCCGTTTTGAATAACTTGAAGGCAAATGGTTTTTATGAAATTTTCAGTAGCAGAAAAATCAGCATTCCAATTGTAGTTTAGTAAAGAAAATCCTATTGCAGGAATACCCTCCATTCCTGCTTCAATTGCAGCACTCATCGTGCCAGAATAGATCACATTTATAGAAGAATTTGAGCCATGATTGATGCCTGAAACACATAAATCAGGTTTTCTATCCAACAACTCATGAACGGCAAGTTTAACACAATCTGCTGGTGTACCCGAGGTGCTGTATTCTTTTTGTGGACCATTGTCTATATGTTCCTCCTTACAATAGAGTGTGTCATTGATGGTAATTGCATGACCCATACCGCTTTGAGGGCTGTCTGGCGCAACTACTATCACATCACCAATAGAGTTCATTACCTTTATCAAGGTACGAATTCCAGGTGCAGTTATTCCGTCATCATTGGTAACAAGAATGAGTGGTTTTTTTGGCATTTTTTTGTTTTTCGAATACAAAAGTAAGAATTTTGTGGGGTAATAATCATATTTGATAGCTTTAACAAAAAATTATATACAATATTACGCTTGTTTTATCTAATTTCTTTTATTTTTAATCGAGAATTTGAACAAACATAACTCAAGTCCATGAAACACATAAATATTTTTCTTTTATCAATTTTTGTAGCTTTAGCATCATGTAGTTTTACAACTAAAACTTTTGAAAATCCAGATAAAGATAAACTCTTGATGCAATTAATAACATATTTATTAGAAGAAGGTCATTTTCAGTCCAAAGATTTTAACGATGAGTTTTCTGAAGAAGTATATACTCGATTTTTAAAAGCTGTTGACCCCTACAAGCATTATTTTTACATGTCAGATATTAAAGAATTTGAAATTTATAAAACAGATTTAGACGATCAAATTAAAAATTATGATGTACAGTTTTTTAACCTTGTTTACAACCGCTTGACTCAAAGGATTGAAGAATCAAAAGCAGTTTACTCTCAAGTTTTAAAACAACCTTTTAATTATAATCTAGACGAAAAATACCAATCAAATCCTGATAAGTTGGGTTATGTCTCGTCAAAAAATGAAATAATTGACCGTTGGCGTAAACAATTAAAATTTAACACACTAACGAATTATCATGATTTATTATCTGCTAACGAAGACAGAGAAAATAATGATAAAAAAACAGTTTTAGAAATAGAAAATGATGCACGACAATCGACACTGAAAAGTTTACAAGAAGCTTCAGTTTATTTTGATGACATGAGGCGAGATGACTGGCTTTCGATGTACGTCAATGCAATTTCTGAAACATTTGATCCTCACACCTACTATTTTGCACCACAAGTTAAAGACCGTTTTGATGCTGAAATGTCTGGTAAGTACGAAGGAATTGGAGCAAGACTTCAAAAAAAAATGGATAAAATTAGTATCACAGAACTGATTTCGGGTGGTTCTGCTTGGCGACAAAATAAACTTCAAGTTGGAGATGAGATATTAAAAGTGCGTCAAGAAAACGAAGAAGAGGCAGTAAGTGTTGTTGGAATGCGATTGGATGATGCTGTAAAAATGATTAAAGGCCCAAAAGGCACAAATGTAATTTTAACTCTAAAAAGAGTCGATGGAACCATTGAAGATTTGATGATTCCAAGAGATGAAATTGAGCTTGAAGAAACCTATGCAAAATCGAGTATTGTTCAAAAAGAAGACTATAAATTCGGAGTCATTAATTTACCAAAATTTTATATCGATTTTGAAGATATCAATAGTAGAAATGCAACCTCTGATGTTAAAAGAGAAATTGAACGACTCAAAGCGGAGGGTATGGAAGGTTTGGTTCTCGATTTAAGAAATAACGGCGGTGGTTCTCTAAAGACTGCTGTAGATATTGGGGGCCTGTTTATAGAAGAAGGACCTATTGTTCAGGTACGCTCAACAGGTGAAGATCGTCAAGTATTGAAAGATAAAGATTCTAGTATAAGTTGGGATGGTCCACTGGTTATTTTGGTGAATGAATTTTCAGCTTCTGCATCCGAAATTTTGGCTGCTGCTATGCAAGATTATAAACGTGCTATTGTTATTGGAAGCAAGCAAACATACGGTAAAGGTACAGTCCAAAATGTTATTGATTTGAACAGAATGATTCGCAACAATACTAATGGCGACATGGGAGCGTTTAAGTTTACCACCCAAAAATATTATCGTATCAATGGAGGCTCTACCCAGCTCGAGGGTGTAAAAAGTGATGTTATTTTGCCAAATCGCTACAGCTATGTTGATATGGGTGAAAAGGATCAAGATAATCCACTTCCATGGGATGAAATTCAAGCTGCAAAATATGATATTTGGGAAAGTTCTATTGATTATGAAACGACTGTTAAAAGAAGCAAGGAACGCATGAATGGTAGCGAAGAAATAAAGCTCATATACGAAAATGCACAATGGGTAAAAAAGGTCCGTTCAATAGATTTACATAGCTTGAAATATAGTGATTATGATGCGAGTTTGAAGCAAAATAAAAAAGAATCAGAACGTTTTGATTCTCTATCTGAGTATTCAACAAACTTGTCTTTTGAATCATTACCCCACGAAAAGCCAATTATGGCAACAGATTCTATTTTCAAAACAAAGCGTGAACGCTGGCATGAATCATTATCTAAAGATATATATGTATATGAGGCGCTAAATGTTTTAACAGATTTAAGCAAAATGTTTAAAGTTAAAAAACTCTCTGCGCTTAAAAATTAAGACATCAATTATGCAGGGATTAACGGCACTGGCGTTCCAAAAATTCAAACAAAACTATTTGGGAATGGCTAGTGTTTTCTTTATAGTTTTTGTGGGGTTTGTTTCAATTTTCGCCTATCTAATAGCCCCTGATACTACTCAATATGCAAATCAAATGCATTTGAGTATTCATTCCAAACCCCCAGGGTTTAATGTTCAAATGCTTGTTCAACCGAACCCTAACAAAAGTCTTCAAAATCAATTCGATAGAATCTTTTTTGGTTCAAAATTCCCCGATAAACAGCAGCCCATTTCAAGCTATAGAATAGAAGACGAACAATTGATCTTTACCCCTTACGATGCTAAAAATATTCAAGGCTTTGAACAATTAATTGATTATTCCAACACCCCAAAACCTTTTATAGAATATAAAACCTTTTATCTAGGAACTGACAATTATGGCAGAGATGTTCTGAGTCGGCTATTAGTTGGCTCTCGAATTTCTTTTTTTATAGGTTTTGTTGCTGTTTTTATCTCATTAATTATTGGATTGTTTTTAGGCAGCATTTCCGGTTATTTTGGCGGAAAAATTGACAGTGCAATAATGTTCTTAATTAACGTTGCATGGTCTATTCCTACGCTTCTCTTGGTTATTGCCATAACTTTAGCACTTGGCAAGGGGTATTGGCAGGTTTTTATTGCAGTAGGTCTTACTATGTGGGTAGAAGTCGCAAGAGTGGTTCGGGGCGAAGTAATGAGTATAAGGGAACAACAATATATTACCGCAGCTCGTGCTTTGGGGTATTCGGATTTTAGAATTATTTTCAAGCATGTTATTCCTAATATTATGGCGCCTGTTATTGTAATTTCTGCGGCTAATTTTGCAGCAGCAATTCTTATTGAAAGCGGTTTAAGTTTTTTAGGAATAGGCGCACAACCACCTATGTCAAGTTGGGGTGTTATGATAAAAACCCACTATAATGCCATTCTTTTGGGTCAACCCTATTTAGCTATAATACCAGGTCTTTGTATTATGAGTTTGGTTATGGCCTTTATGCTTGTAGGCAACACCCTTCGTGAAGCAATGGATGTAAAAGCTTAAAGCCAATTTTTATTTTTTTGCTTCTGGAGGATATTTTGATAAAATTGAAGCAACAAATTCCTTGATGCGCTCTTCTTTACGATCCATTCGGTTGGTTAAATAACCTTGTCCAATACCTTGCCATACAAGTTCTTTTTTATTTGCATCTATTAAATCAATATAAAGTGTGCCACGAGAAGAATTGGTTACATTAGTTTGATTCCAACCCATCATTGGTCCCCAACCCCAACCCCAGCCGTACATGCCAAAATTTTGATTATAAACATTGACTTCTTGACGTTCTTTCGTGAAAATATTTACCAATAAATTTGGGTTTTCAGATTTCGTAAAACCTTTTGCCAAAAGTTCATGCTCAATGGCACGCAAAATTCTACGCTTGTCTAAATCACTAATTTCCGCCTTATCTAATCCGTCTTTAAAGAAAGCAAATGTTTTATATGAGTTAAAGTTCGCAGAGCGGTCATAATCGGCAGCTACTCGAACAGAATCGCAAGATGTCATAATGAGTGCTAAACAAAAGAATAAAAAAAGGCGTTTCATAGAGTTTTTTTTAAGTTGAAATTAATTAAAAAGAGAATTATCAACAGTGTTAGGAATGGTTACATTAAGTCTAGGCTCTTGTTCCATGGCTCGCTTTATTGCAAAAATTGCACCCTCGTTACGAGCCCAATTTCTTCTAGCTATTCCATTATTGACATCCCAAAACAACATTGATTTTAACTTTTTCTCACATACTTTAGAACCATCAATAACCATACCAAAGCCGCCATTGATTACTTCACCCCAACCAACGCCACCTCCGTTGTGTATACTAACCCAAGTTGCACCTCTAAAACTATCGCCAATCACATTTTGAATAGCCATATCTGCAGTATATTTTGATCCATCATAGATATTACTTGTTTCTCTGTATGGTGAATCTGTTCCGGAAACATCATGATGATCACGACCGAGAATTATTGGGCCTATTTTGCCTTCTGAAATAGCTGTGTTGAATGCGGTAGCAATTTTCATACGACCTTCCGCATCAGCATATAAAATACGTGCTTGCGAACCAACAACCAGTTTGTTGCTTTGAGCACCTTTGATCCATTGAATATTATCTTGCATTTGTATTTGGATTTCTGGTGGTGAAGTCGCTTGAATTTTTTCTAAAACTTCACAAGCAATAGCATCTGTTTTTGCTAAATCCTCAGAAGAACCACTTGCACAAACCCAGCGAAATGGCCCAAAACCGTAGTCAAAACACATAGGCCCCATGATGTCTTGAACATAGCTTGGATATATAAAATCCTGTTTATTGTCTCTTAAAATTTTAGCACCAGCTCGCGAAGCTTCCAGAAGGAAAGCATTTCCATAATCGAAAAAGTAGGTACCTCTGTCGGTATGTTTTTTTACTATAGCAGCATGACGCAGTAAGCTTTTTTGAACTTGTTCTTGGAATAATTTTGGGGCTTCGTTCATCATTTTATTGGCTTCTTCAAATGACATTCCAACTGGATAATACCCTCCTGCCCAAGGATTATGTAATGAGGTTTGATCACTTCCAATGTCTACAAAAATACCAGCATCAAAAAATGCTTCCCATACTTCAATGACGTTTCCTTGATAAGCGATGGATACAATTTCTTTGTTTTTTTGTGCTGCTTTTACACGCACAATTAATTCTTCTACAGTTGAATATACTTCATCAACCCAACCTTGTGAGTGTCTTGTTTGTGTTGCTTTGGGGTTAACTTCAGCACAAATGGTAATGCACTTTGCAATATTTCCTGCTTTGGGTTGAGCCCCACTCATACCACCAAGTCCAGCAGTTAAAAATATATGCCCTTCAGGGCTTTTTTTTATCTTTCTAAATGCGTTTAGGATTGTAATTGTTGTTCCGTGTACAATTCCTTGAGGACCAATGTACATATAGCTTCCTGCTGTCATCTGTCCAAATTGAGTGACTCCTAGTGCATTAAATTTTTCCCAATCATCTGGTTTGGAGTAATTTGGGATCATCATCCCGTTAGTAACAACAACTCTTGGTGCTTCTTTATGAGAAGGGAACAGTCCCATTGGATGTCCAGAGTACATCACCAATGTTTGTTCATCGTTCATTTCAGATAAATATTTCATGGTGAGTCTATATTGTGCCCAATTGGAAAATACGCCTCCATTGCCACCGTATGTAATCAATTCGTGGGGGTGTTGTGCTACGGCATCGTCCAAATTATTTTGAATCATCAGCATAATCGCTGCGGCTTCTTTGCTTTTTGCTGGATATTCATTTACTGGGCGGGCATAAATTTTATGGTCTGGCCTAAAACGATACATATAAATACGCCCATAAGTTTCAAGCTCTTTTTTAAATTCATTCAAAAGAATCGCATGAAATTTTTTATCGAAATAGCGTAGGGCATTTTTTAAAGCTAGTTTTTGTTCTTCTTTGTTTAAAATTGCTTTTCGTTTTGGAGCATGATTGTACGTTGGATCAAAAGGTTTTAGAGGCGGTAATTTATTAGGAATGCCCTCTTTTATTTCTTCTTGAAAAGTTTTTGTGTTCATAATCTTACTTTTGAATACGTTTTGATGTATTGTATCCATAGGGGCAATGCTTACAATTACTCTCACAACAATACCCTCGCTTTAGGTGGTATTGTTCTGTAAAACAGCGATAGCCTTGTGGTGTCATGTAAAAATCACCGTCTTCTATTGGGGGATTACGTTTCATCATCAACAAATATAATGTAATTTTTAGATACTAATTATTTGTGTTTTTTGAGGGTTAATAACTTCAGATATTTAGTACTTTTACACAACAAGGTTTTTAGTTATTCATGTTAAATTTTCAGCAAGTTCAAAATATAAAGTTGACTTCTCAAGTTTCTATTAAGCCTGAGTTTAAAATCCATGAGACTGTTTCTGGCAATAAATTTAGAAAATTGAAGTATAATTTGAAAGCCATTCAAAAAAATGGTTCACTTGGTGTTCTAACTTTTGGTGGCGCATTTTCTAATCATATTGCAGCTACTGCAGCCGCTGGGCAATTACTAAATGTTTCAACGGTTGGAATTATTAGAGGGGAGGAGTTGGCAACAAAAATTGAAACTAATCCAACATTGGCTTATGCCAAATCTTGTGGCATGCAGTTAGAATTTGTTAGTCGTTCTGTTTACAAGCAAAAAACAGATAGCGCATATATTGAGTATCTTCAAAATAAATATCCAAAATATTATATCATTCCAGAAGGCGGAACGAATGCTTTAGCTGTACAGGGTTGTGAGGAAATTCTTACACAATCAGATGAGGTGTATAATGTTATTTGTTGTCCAGTTGGTACAGGCGGTACAATTTCTGGCCTTATAAATTCAAGTTTACTTACTCAAAAAATAATTGGCTTTCCAGCATTGAAGGGTGCATTTTTAAGCGAAGATATTTGTAAATTTGCGACTCAATCCAATTGGGAATTATGTAACGACTATCATTTTGGAGGTTATGCAAAAGTGGATACAGGTTTAATTCGTTTTATAAATAACTTTAAAAAAGAATTTGAAATTCAGCTCGATCCAATGTATACTGGTAAAATGATGTTTGGTATTTTTGATTTGATACAAAAAGGTGTTTTTTCTACGTCTACAAAAATATTAGCAATTCACACAGGAGGATTACAGGGCATTGAAGGCATGAATCGCCAATTGAAACAAAAAAGAATGGATTTGATTGTATAGAATATGAAAAAGATAGTTGTATTAGTGTTGGTATGTGTTGTGTTGTCGAGTTGTGGTGCTCGCAAAAAAGCAAACCCAAAAAAAGAGGTGAGATTAGAAGTTAATATTCCGCCCAGAGAAACCCCAGAAACTACAACAGTTGTTATTAAACCCACATATAATTCCACAACAGAGTATATTACATTTTTTAAGGCTATAGCCATTCACGAAATGAAACTTTATGGCATACCTGCAAGCATTACTTTAGCACAAGGAATTTTGGAATCGGGTTCAGGCAGAGGACGATTGGCAAGAGATGCCAACAATCATTTTGGAATTAAGTGCCACGATTGGACGGGTCCAAGAGTGTATCATGACGATGATAGAGCTCAGGAATGTTTTAGAAAATACAACGACCCTAATCAATCTTACAGAGATCACTCTTTGTTTTTAGCTAAAAGAAAACGTTATGCCAATCTATTTCAATACAGGCCAACCGATTACAAAGCATGGGCAAAAGGTTTAAAAAAAGCAGGTTATGCTACCGACCCAAAATACCATCAAAAACTTATAAGCCTTATTGAGCGTTATGAATTGTATCAATATGATATTTTTGACCCAAAAGGACTTGCTCATAAACAACAAACCAATAGTGAAAAGCATATTGTTACAAAGGGTGATACTTTATATTCAATTTCCAAAAGATATGGTATCTCAGTTGAGCGCTTAAAGACATTAAATAAATTAAATTCTAATACTTTAAGTATTGGTCAAACCCTTATCGTTACATCAAATTAAATTGTATGAAATACCAACGCAGTAGTCAATTATTTAGAGAAGCCAATGCCGTTATTCCAGGTGGGGTTAACTCCCCAGTACGTGCATTTAAGGCTGTTGGGGGTACACCAATATTTGTCAAAAAAGCCGAAGGCGCATATTTGTATGACGAAGATGGAAATCGATTGATTGATTATATTAACTCATGGGGGCCTATGATTTTGGGTCATGCTTACAAACCTGTTGTGGATGCAGTAATTGATAAAGCCAAAAAAGGAACTTCATTTGGAATGCCAACTGAAATTGAAACAAAAATTGCAGAATTGGCCGTCTCAATTGTTCCTAATATTGATAAAATTCGATTTGTGAATTCTGGAACAGAAGCCTGTATGAGTGCCGTACGATTAGCACGTGGATTTACTGGAAAAGAAAAAATTATAAAATTTGCTGGGTGCTATCATGGGCACTCCGACTCATTTTTAATACAAGCGGGAAGTGGTGCTGTAACTTTTGGAAGTCCCAATAGCCCTGGAGTAACCCAAGGAACTGCCAAAGACACATTGCTTGCACCATACAATAATTTGGAAGCTGTAAAAAATATATTTGAATCCAACCCTAATAAAATTGCAGCTATAATTGTTGAACCAGTTGCAGGAAATATGGGATGTATTCCACCTATTGAAGGATATTTGAAGGGCCTTCGTGACTTGTGTAACAAATATAAAGCGGTTCTTATTTTTGATGAAGTAATGACTGGTTTTCGATTAGCAAAAGGAGGAGTACAAGAACTTTTTGGTATCAAAGCAGATATTGTTTGTTTTGGTAAAGTTATAGGGGGTGGGTTACCTGTTGGAGCATTTGCTGCACGACAAGAAATAATGAGTCATTTGGCTCCAGATGGACCCGTGTATCAGGCCGGAACATTAAGCGGGAATCCCTTGGCAATGGCAGCTGGCTATGCACTTTTGAATGCTTTGAATACGGATGCTGAGGTGTATGAACGTTTAGCTAAGAAAACAGCTTACTTGCATGATGGAATTTCTAAAGTATTAATCAAAAAAGCTGTAAAACATACCATAAACAGAAAAGGTTCTATGATTTCTTTACATTTTTCGGAAACTCCAGTAGTTGATTTTCAAACCGCTGCCCATGGTAATAATGACCACTTTAAAGTATTTTTTCATGGTATGCTAGATGCTGGTATTTACATTGCGCCAAGTGCTTTTGAGAGTTGGTTTATTACAGATGCTTTGTCCTATGACGATTTAGATTTTACCATTGCCGCAGTAGAGTCTGTTGTAAAAAAGTGGTAGTATGCTTTGTTGTATATGCCTAATTTTAAAAAATTATGGAGTTTTGAATTAGATTCTTTTAATGTTTTAGATTTAACCTTAAATAAGAAATTCCATCAACTTTTGTTAAAATAATTTCCATTTCAAAAATTCCTTTGTGAATACTTTTTTTTTCTGTACCACAAATAAACAACTCATTATAACTTTTTATTTCTATATTATCTATAAGACCACTGCAAGTCTCATCTGGGTATCCAGAATCAAATCCAAACTTTTTGAACTTTAAGTATTTTGTGCTCTCCATTGATTTCAAAAACCCTATAGATTGATTAGCTATTTTTAAATTTTTAATATCAAAACCCGTAGCATTTTTAAATTTCACTTTTAGCCCACTGCCCTCAATTTTTTTAGGACAACTAAATAAAAACAACAAAACGCAAAACGAAATTTTTTTTAATGAATTCATGCTAAATTTATTGTAGAACCTCTTTCTCTAAAGCAATATAATGTGTGGTTGTTTTATTGCTAATAAGTGGAAATATATGTACTTCACAGAGGTACTCAGATGTGTTTTTTCTGTAATTAATTAGTCTTGTTTGAAAGGGTTTATTTTGTTTTAAAAGGATTGCAATTTTTGCTTTTGTTTTTTTTGATGTTTTTGGACCTTGTAAAAAATCTGCTGTTTTTTCAAGCGCTTCTTTTTTAGTATAACCTGTCATAGTCGTGAAACCTTCGTTGACCCAAACGATCTTTTGTTTTTTGTCTGTTAGGATGATGGTACTGAAGTCTACTGATTTGAAGAGCGATTCAATATCATTTTTCCAACCATGCTTTTTAGCAAATTGTTTTATTTTCTTCAAATCCATGCATTGTCTGGAAGCGTTTAGTGTTTTAAAATATTGATCACTAAACATATCCCAGCTAATCAGTGGCATTACCTTGGAGCACTCATCTTCTAATGTGCGCTCAATTTTATTTAATTTTTTTAAGTTATTGCCAGAAAGGTAAACATCCAGGCACATCATGTTATTGAGGTCTTGTTTCATAGTATTGAGGTTAAGTTTAAAGATTACATAAAAATATCATCAAATATTGTGCCTTTGTGTAAAGCGCAATACACAATTGTAATCATTAAGATTGTTTTTCATATTTATTAGTGTAGATTTTGAACTAAATTATTAGAGATTAAAAAAAAGCGACTAATATATATTAGTCGCTTTTGTAAATTGAAAAGTTTCAATCCCTAATTCAAATTATACATCTGCAGATTTTACAGTTTTGATGATTCGTGCTGCAATTTTGTATGGATCACCGTTAGACGCAGGACGTCTGTCTTCTAACCAGCCTTTCCATCCTTTTTCGACAGTAATGATTGGGATTCTAATTGACGCTCCACGATCTGATATTCCAAAACTGAATTGATCGATAGATTGTGTTTCGTGATCACCAGTAAGACGTTGGTCGTTAAACTCTCCATAAACAGCAATGTGCTCTTTAACTACTGGTCTAAATGCTTCGCATATTTTTTCATAAGTTTCTTGAGAGCCACAAGTTCTAAGAGTTGTGTTTGAGAAGTTGGCATGCATTCCAGATCCATTCCAGTCCATATCTTTTCCAAGAGGTTTTGGATGATAATCAATGTAGTATCCGTATTTCTCTGTTAAACGATCTAATAAATAACGCGCTATCCAAATTTCATCTCCAGCTTTTTGAGCACCTTTGGCAAATAATTGGAACTCCCATTGGCCAGAAGCTACTTCTTGGTTGATACCTTCAAAGTTAAGACCAGCATCAATACACAAATTGGCATGCTCTTCAACAAGGTCACGACCGTGAGTGTTTTTCCCACCTACAGAACAGTAGTACATTCCTTGAGGTGCAGGATATCCACCAACTGGAAATCCAAGAGGGAGCTGTGTTTTGGTATCCATAATAAAATATTCTTGTTCAAATCCAAACCAGAAATCATCATCTTCATCATTAATTGTTGCTCTTCCGTTTGATTCGTGTGGTGTACCATCAGCATTCAAAACTTCAGTCATTACTAAATATCCATCTCTTCTTGCAGGGTCTGGGTAAATAGCAACAGGTTTAAGGAGACAGTCCGAAGAACCGCCTTCTGCTTGTCTCGTAGATGATCCATCAAAAGACCAAATAGGACAATCTTCTAGTTTTCCACTAAAATTTTCTTCAACTTTGGTTTTACTTCTCATGTTTTGAGTTGGGAAGTATCCATCTAACCAAATGTATTCTAACTTAGATTTTGCCATAATTATATAATTTGTATTCTGTAAATGTTTAGATTGCAAATATACTAATAAGCATCTGTGCGTTAATAATTTGAGGGTTAAAATTATTAACATTACCCTTTTTTTTGCATTAACCCTATTTTTTTATGGGCATAATCAAATTATTTATAATTTTTCTTCAGAAGGCAATCAGGATATTCTCTCGATAAATTATGAAATTGAAGAAGTATTTGTTTCAAGGTCTTGTGGTTTCAAAGCGATTTTTAACAATGTAACTGTCACATCGGATGTTTCAAATGATTGGATTATAGGATTAACTGAAACTCTCGAAAATACCATCACAATACCCACAATAGATAATGAGTCATCAGCACATTTACAAATTTTTCATTAAAATCTGTTTTTTAATCATTACGGTGAGCACCTCTGCTCAACAAACAAATGATTCGATACCAAAAGACAGTGTAGTTTATAAGACAAATTATGGTCTTAGATTGGGTGTAGACATCAGCAAACCCATAAGGTCTATATTACAAGATTACAATAGTGGTATTGAAATAGTAGGTGATTATCGAATTTCTAAAAAATGGTATATAGCTGCAGAACTAGGTAACGAAGAATTTAATTTTATAATTTCAGAAGATTTAAATAATTTGTCATTGATTCTTGTGAGAGACAGAAAAATTAAATTAGAGTTATATCGTGACTTATAAAAAAAATGTTTGATTGGTTCAAAAAGCCTACAACGCAGGCTAAGAGCTACCAAACTTTATTCTTTATAATTCTGACAGTATTGCGCATCTAAACAACATTCGGTTCGAGGCAGTCTGACAACTCAAAATGACAAACAAAAAGTGGAGTCAAGTAAAACCACCTAAAAACAGGGAATTATCCGAAAATCCATAATATTAGGAACAACATTTAATGAAAAAAAATGAAAAAAATAATGACGATTTTAACAGTATTGCTTTTTAGTGCAACAATCTTGACCAGTTGTTCTGGAAAAATAAATAAAGATAACTACGGAAAAATATCCGATGGGATGTCAATATCTCAAGTAGAGTCAATACTTGGTGAGGGTGAATCAAATGCTTCTTCAAGTGTAGACCTTGGTGAATATGGAGGAAATATTAGTTCTGAAGTAATGACATGGCAATCTGGAATGAAGGTTATCTCAATTACATTTTCAAATGGAAAAGTAATGGCGAAAGCACAGTCAGGGTTATAAAAACCAGCCCATAACAATGTATATGAAAAATAGGCTAAATATTTGTAAAATAAAGAGTTTTGCCTCGTATCAAACTTTGTGTTTAACAGAAAGTTCGCTGCTTCAAAACCACCTACTTTTCATATACTAAACGTTAAACGAACCTTAATAAAAAACGCTTCCAGAAATCAATCTAGAAGCGTTTTTTTAATTTATCTCTGGCGATTTGCCATTACATCATGCCTGGCATGCCTCCACCCATTCCGCCTGGCATTCCACCACCAGCAGATTCTTCTTTAATGTCTATTAAAGCACATTCTGTAGTTAAAATCATTCCTGCAACAGACGCTGCATTTTCTAATGCAATACGTGTTACTTTTTTAGGATCGATAATACCAGCTTTAAGCATGTCTACATAAGTTTCAGATTTAGCATCGTAACCAAAGTCTTTTTTGCCTTCTAAAACTTTGTTTATTACCACACTACCTTCGCCTCCTGCATTTTCTACAATGGTACGTAAAGGAGATTCTATCGCTCTTGCAACAATTTGTATACCAGTAGTTTCATCTAAATTTTCTGTAGTAATTTTTTCTAACACTTTTTTGGCTCTTACTAAAGCAACACCACCACCAGCAACAATACCTTCTTCAACAGCAGCTCTTGTAGCATGTAAAGCATCGTCTACACGATCTTTCTTTTCTTTCATTTCTACCTCACTAGCAGCACCAACATATAATACAGCAACTCCACCTGCTAACTTAGCAAGGCGTTCTTGTAGTTTTTCTTTATCGTAGTCACTAGTAGTAGATTCTATTTGCGACTTGATTTGGTTGACTCTATTTTTTATTAATGATTTGTCTCCAGCACCATTAACAACAGTAGTATTGTCTTTATCTATAGTAATACGTTCTGCAGTTCCTAGCATTTCAATAGAAGCATTTTCAAGTGTAAAGCCGCGTTCTTCAGAAATTACTGTTCCACCAGTTAAAATAGCAATATCTTCTAACATCGCTTTACGTCTGTCTCCAAAACCTGGAGCCTTTACTGCAGCAATTTTTAAAGAGCCACGTAATTTATTAACTACTAAAGTTGCTAAGGCTTCACCATCTACATCTTCTGCAATAATTAATAATGGTTTTCCAGTTTGTGCAACTGGCTCTAAAACAGGTAATAAATCTTTCATTGTAGATACCTTTTTGTCGTATAACAACACATAAGGATTCTCTAAATCTGCAATCATTTTTTCACTATCAGTAACAAAATAAGGCGATAAGTAACCTCTGTCAAACTGCATACCTTCTACAACGTCTACATAAGTATCTGTTCCTTTAGATTCCTCTACAGTAATTACACCTTCTTTGCCAACTTTACCAAAAGCTTTGGCAATTAAGTCTCCTATAAGTTCATCGTTATTAGCAGAGATTGAAGCGACTTGTTTAATTTTTTCAGAAGAATTTTTTACTTCTTTAGCTTGCTTGCCTAAATCTTCTACTATTGCAGCTACAGCTTTGTCGATACCACGTTTTAAATCCATAGGATTTGCGCCTGCAGCAACATTTTTTAAGCCTTCTTTTACAATTGCTTGTGCTAAAACAGTAGCAGTTGTTGTTCCATCTCCAGCTAAATCGTTAGTTTTTGAGGCAACTTCTTTTACCATTTGTGCTCCCATATTTTCAAGAGCATCTTCTAATTCTATTTCTTTTGCAACGCTTACACCATCTTTAGTAACTATAGGTGCTCCAAATGAGCGACTAATAATTACATTTCTTCCTTTTGGTCCTAAGGTTACTTTTACTGCATTTGCTAATGCGTCTACACCACGTTTTAAACCGTCGCGAGCTTCAATATCAAATTTTATATCTTTTGCCATAATTGAAATTTTATTTTTTATTCCTACGGAAGCAGGAATCTTATTAATTGAAATTATTTGTTAGTAAAACAGAGTACTGCTTTCGCAGGAACGACAGGATTATATAATAGCCATTATGTCTTCCTCACGCATCATTAAATAATCTACACCATCTAATTTTATTTCGGAGCCAGAGTACTTTCCATAAAGTACAGTATCTCCAACTTTAACTGTTAGTGGTTCGTCTTTTTTTCCGTTTCCTATTGCAACAACAGTACCTTTATGTTGCTTTTCTTGTGCGCTATCTGGAATATATAATCCAGAAGCAGTTTTTGTTTCAGCAGGAAGTGCTTCAACTAGTACACGATCTGCTAGTGGTTTAATGTTTATTTTACTCATTGTTATTGTTGTTATGTCCTAATCTATACAGATAAGACGGTTATGTATTATTCTATTAGTTAACTAAGCTAAAAATGTGCCATTAGAATGTAACTGACAAACTTACAGATTAAACTCAGGAACAAATAGAAACAAAAAATGCCAACTGAAAAGCTGGCATTTTTATTAAGATATATATTGTTTTTACTCTTCAGTATTCATTGTTTTTGTAGAATCGTCTGTAGCTGGTGTAGTTGCAGGTTCTACAGGAGTAGAAATAGCATCTGGATCTAAGGCTTTAGAGTCTTGTACAACTCCACTACGAGTAATAGTTAGGCTTGAAGCCAAAATTAATGCTACTAAAATAGCACCTAATGTCCATGTGCTTTTATCTAAAAAGTCTGTTGTTTTCTTTACACCACCTAATTGTTGAGTTCCACCTCCACCAAAAGAGGAAGATAATCCACCACCTTTAGGATTTTGTACCATTATTACTACTATTAGTAAAAAAGCTACCACTACGATTAAAATTAATAATATTGTAAACATGTTATTCCTTTAATTATTTTGTTCTTGTAATTTTTTAATTGCTTTAATTTGGTCTGCAAAGAAACCACTTTTTTCTGGATATTTCAAACTTAATATTTTATAAGATTGAATTGCCTTTGTATAGTTTTTTTGCTCAAGGTATATGCGTGCTAAAGTCTCTGTCATAAGGGCTTCAGGCTGTATCATCTGTGCTTTAGCAATGTTTTGTTTTGATGCTGGTGTTTTTTTAGCGCTTAACTTTGGGCTTTCCTCAATAAATTTTTCGATAAGTTCAAACTTTTTTGCTCTTGCTAATTTGCTTTTAGACGCTTTAGTTTTATTTTCTTTTGGCTCGTTTTGTAACGATTTTTCTTCACGATTAATAGGTGTATAACGCGTTAAGCTTAACCACTCGTTAAAGGAATGGGTTTCGTTTTTATTAAATTCAAGTGGTTTTCCAAGATTTAAAACATGTTCTGTTTTTTGTAATGCTTCAGTTTTAGAATTATGATTTTCTGTTTTAGATTGAAATAATCCTGGATCTAAAGTGTCTTTAGTGTCTTCAATTTGCTGTTTTAAGATAGTGTCTATAACTACACGTTTTTTAATAGAAATGTCTTCTGCATCAACATTAATGTCTAATAAATGACCACTACTTTGCTTGATGTATTTAGAGATTTCATTTTGAGTAAATATTTCTGAAGTTATAAAATCGAATAATATACTTCTGTCTGTTGTATAGGCTGCAGTTGTTTTTAAGGCACTATTATATTTAAAGCTATCGGCATTTTTTAAGCCTTTTAAATGGAGTGCTCTTGCAGATTGAAAATACGGGAAAGCTTCAATTACATTTTTCAAATCTTGGGTTTGAGACTTGTTAATGTGTTGAGGTGCTTTAATTATATTTAAAAAATCAGTTTGATTCATTTACCACTTCGCTAGAGATGCATTAAAAATATCTTGAGTAATACGTTCGAAAATCTCATCTAGAGCAGTGTCTTTTACACTTCCAGAAAGTAGAGCACCTCCTTCGTAATCATAGAAGAAAGAGAAGTTGTTTTCAAAATCGTCGTCTTCTGCCTTTTTATTATAAAAACGAACACGAACACTAACAGACAGTCTGTTTTGTGCTGCTGTATTATTTGCTGTTGCTGTTGTGGGAGAGATACGATATTCTGTAATTTCACCTTCGTAAACTAAGTCTCCATTAGAATTAACTAGCTCTAGATTGGTTTGATTTAGAATTAAATCTTGTAATGCAAGTGTAAAATCTCTATCTAATCCTGGCTCTATTTGAGCAGCTGTATTTTGGAAGTAATTAACTTGAAAAGATTTTACATCGTCTCGAATGTTTGTTCCCGATAGCGAATAATATCCACAGCTAAAGAGTGAAAGTGTAATTACTAATAAAAGGATATGTTTTGAGTATTTCATTTACTATTTTACTTGATATGAAATTAAAATAACGAAAAATTATAAATCAAATTGTTTAATTTTTCTATAAAGTGTACGTTCGCTAATTCCTAATTCTTCGGCAGCTAGCTTTCGTTTACCACTGTGTCTCTCTAAAGATTTTTTAATGAGTTCTAATTCTTTATCATGCAAAGATAGGGTCTCTTCTTCTTCTATTTCTTCAGCAAAATGATACTTATCATTAGTTTCT
>ENA-OUOG01002607-OUOG01002607.1-marine-metagenome-genome-assembly--contig:-NODE-2607-length-18378-cov-4.129173_pt1 | contig 18378 bp, 17 predicted proteins | sample MGYA00248635_ERZ508505 | MGnify/ENA primary metagenome ERZ508505 (study PRJEB26176, sample SAMN06267871) | marine metagenome | isolation source: Saanich Inlet, British Columbia, Canada | place: Pacific...
GGTACAGATGCAATGCTATTACGTGTCCGTAACATCAATAAAACTGTATCAGGGCTGGCAGGGGTGCTGGTTAAGCTACCAAAAGTAGGGCAGGAAAAACGCGTGGATCTGCCTGCTATCGGGCCTTTGACAATTAAAAACGCGATCAGTGCTGGTTTGGCTGGCATTGTATTTCAACAATCTGGCGCCTTATTTGTTGATCGCGAGCAGTGCATTGCGATAGCTAATGGGGCTGGATTTTTTATCGAAGGGTTGGCGCCTTGAGCCCTAGGGTCGCGATTGTGGTGGGGGAAGCCTCGGGAGACCAACTCGGAGCGGGGTTGATGAAAGCTCTGCTAGCTAAAAAACCAGATATGCGTTTCTTCGGTATCGGCGGGAATAAAATGCAGCGGCAAGGTTTGGATGTTGTTTTTCCGATGTCAGATATCGCAGTGATGGGGTTTGGCGACGTTCTTGGACGTTTGCCTCATTTATTTAGGAAATTAGATGAAATTGTTGCCTCTATTATTGATGCAAAACCTGATCTCGTTATTTGTATAGATGCGCCGGACTTTAATCATCGTTTAGCGAAACGGCTGAAAAAAGCTGGTTTAAAAGCTCGTATTATTAACTATGTGGTACCTAGCGTTTGGTTTTGGCGCGCCTCACGCGCCCGCTCTATGGCGGATTATTTTGATCATTGTTTGTGTCTTCTACCTTTTGAACCTGCGGTTATGAAAAAATTAGGTGGCCCGCCTTGCACCTTTGTTGGTCATAATGCTGTGCAGTCGATCGCGAGCAAGCAAGCTACTGAAGAATTTAAAAAGAAGCATAAACTTACTGACACGACCTTGGCGTTGACTTTATTGCCCGGCAGCCGCCAAGGTGAGATTGTGCGTCTCTTCCCAATGTTTATGGGGGTAGCTGAGCGTTTAAAAAAGGACTTTCCTCAACTTCATGTATTTTTGCCGATTGTGCCACATATGCGTGAGTTGGTTGAGGCAGGCGTTGCTGGGCATGATATTACATTGATCACGGATGATAATGAAAAGCATGCATTATTTGGTGCCAGTGATCTGGCCTTGGCTGCCTCAGGAACAGTGGCTCTGGAATTAGGTCTGGCGCGGGTGCCGATGGTTATTGCTTATCCATCATCTGGCATAATGCATAAAATTATATTGAAATTTATTGCGCGGGCGCCTTCAGTTAATCTGGTTAATATCGCGCTCGATGAACCAATTGTTCCTGAAATGCTCTCTGGAAACGTCACTACCGATAATCTTTATCGTTTGAGCTATAATTATTTGGCTGACCCGAAATTGGCGTCGCGGACACGTCAGAAGCTCGACGTGTTCTCAGACTTGATGCGTGGTGATGGAAGCGCGCCCGATAAAAAAGCCGCTCAAGCTATTATCGAACTTGGCGGCTTTTAAGTAACGACGCTACCTATGGGTAGCTCTTAACGTTCATTCATTGGTACATAGTCGCGCTCTGGTGAGCCTACATAAAGTTGACGTGGTCGACCAATGCGTTGACTTGGGTCTTCAATCATTTCGTTCCACTGCGCAACCCAACCAACAGTCCGTGCAAGAGCAAAGAGAACTGTAAACATTGTTGTAGGGAAGCCCATAGCTTTCAATGTAATGCCCGAGTAAAAATCAATATTTGGATAGAGCTTCTTCTCTACGAAATATGGATCGCTAAGAGCAATTTTTTCAAGCTCCATTGCTACATCAAGCAGTGGATCATCTTTAATACCAAGTTCTTGCAATACATCATGACATGTTTTTTGCATGACGCGTGCACGTGGATCGTAGTTTTTATAGACGCGGTGTCCAAACCCCATAAGACGGAAAGGATCATTTTTGTCTTTTGCACGTGCAATAAATTCTGGAATACGGTCAACAGAGCCTATTTCAGTAAGCATATCGAGGGCTGCTTCATTAGCACCACCATGGGATGGGCCCCACAAGCAGGCAATTCCAGCCGCAATACAAGCGAACGGATCGGCGCCTTATGATCCAGCCAAACGCACGGTTGATGTCGATGCATTTTGTTCGTGGTCAGCGTGCAGAATGAAAATACGGTCCATTGCGCGCGCTAATGTTGGGCTAACTTTATAATCTTCGCATGGCACAGCAAAGCACATGTGCAAGAAGTTTGATGCATAATCAAGATCGTTGCGTGGGTAAATAAATGGCTGGCCCACAGAATATTTATACGCCATGGCTGCAATTGTTGGGATTTTTGCAATCAGGCGGCGGCTTGCAATTTTACGTTGCTCCGGATCATCAATGTCTGTGCTATCATGATAGAAAGCGGATAATGCACCAACAACGCCAACCATAATAGCCATTGGGTGAGCATCGCGGCGAAAGCCCGAAGAGAATTTATAAAGTTGCTCATGAAGCATAGTGTGACGCGTAATGGCCGTTTCAAACTCTTCTAATTCGTTATTATTGGGCAATTGACCATTTAACAAGAGGTAGCAGGCTTCAATAAATGAGCCTTTCTCCGCAAGCTGCTCGATCGGGTAGCCACGGTGTAATAAAACGCCTTTTTCGCCATCAATATATGTGATGGTTGACTTACAGCTAGCTGTTGAAGTGAAGCCTGGATCGTAGGTAAATTGACCCGTTTGTCCATAAAGTGATGATACATCAATCACGCTTGGGCCGATACTACCTGTCTCAACTCCGAATTCATAATCTGTTCCACTCGTTGAAAGTTTGGCTTTGTCTGACATGATAGATATCTCCATTAGATATGGGTAATTACTCAAAAAATATGCCGTTTTATAGCATGGCTCCGAGTGTTCTGCTAGCTAAGAGGCCTAAATTTTCAATTGATCCCGCACTCTACCCACAGTCTCGTCGCGGCCTAAAATAGCCAAAATGTCATATAATCCTTGGGCGTTAGTGCTTCCTGTAAGGGCGGCGCGCAAGGCAGGGCCGACTTGTCCTAGCCCTATGTCCTGTGTCTCTAAAAACGTTTTTATCGCGGATTGGCAGGCTTCCGCCGTCCAAGGCGTAATTATTTCTAGTGTTGGCAGCAGTTTACTTAAATTTTCCATACGCGGCTGGGTCATCATGGCTTGGGCCTTGTCATTTATAGGGATGGGTCTGTCTGCCATGACGAAATCGCAATTCTCGGCTAAGTCATCCAATGTTTGGGCGCGATCTTTTAACGCAGTCAAGCCGCGCATAATCTGCGCCTTAAACGCTTCTGCTTTCGGGCGCCGCGTCGCAATTTCCTCGAAAAGCTGGTCGTCGTTGGCGAGGCGAAGATGATGGGCGTTTACATGTGTTAGCTTGGCCAAATCGAAGCGTGCGGGCGCTTTGCCGATCGCATCGAGAGAAAACCATGCGATAAGCTCCTGAGTTGAAAATAATTCATCATCGCCATGGCTCCAGCCCAAGCGCGCCAGGTAATTGCGCATAGCTTCGGGTAACATACCCATATCGCGATAGGCGTCGACGCCCAAAGCACCATGCCGTTTTGATAATTTAGCCCCGTCACTGCCATGAATAAGTGGTATATGCGCAAAGATCGGTATATCCCAGTTTAAGGCATGATAAATTTGTGACTGGCGGAAACTATTGGTGAAATGGTCATCACCGCGTATGACATGAGACACGCCCATATCATAGTCATCAACAACAACTGACAACATGTATGTTGGTGTTCCGTCCGAGCGAAGAATGATGAGGTCATCGAGTTGATCATTTTGCAGAGTTACGTTTCCTTGAACGCAATCATCGATAACTGTTTCACCTTCCTTTGGTGCCTTGAACCGAATGACGGTCTCGCCTTGTTTAAATGTTAGACCTTTTTCACGGCAGGTGCCGTCATAGCGTGGGGTATCACCGCGAGAACGCGCAGCTTCGCGCATCGCTGTAATATCGTCTGGCGAGCACCCACATGCGTAGGCCTGTCCATTGTCCAGTAACTGTTTGCTAACATCAGTATGTCGATTTAAGTTTTTATGCTGATAAACGGCATCTCGATCATGATCTAGACCTAGCCATGCCAAGCCATCAAATATTGCATTAGTTGCTTCTTGGGTTGAGCGTTCGCGGTCTGTATCTTCGATACGCAATAAGAACTGCCCCCCATGATGGCGCGCAAATAACCAATTAAAAAGGGCCGTCCGCGCCCCGCCAATATGGAGATAGCCTGTTGGTGATGGTGCAAACCGAGTAACGACTTTTGCATGCGGTGCTTTGTTCACTGTCTTCTCCTGAATGGCGTTTTGGTCTTCGTATCCTATGAGCACAGCCCTCAACTTCTGGGTGCAAGAGTGTATTTGAGCAGGCATAAGGTGCTTTAATATGTCTCTGTCCTAGCATATTCGGAAATGATGACATAGCCTAACCCCAACAAAAATATAGCAAATGAGCTAAGATATGCCGCGTAACCTTATTGTTCCGTTTTCGACGCTCGGCCTCGTCATAGGTTTGCTGGCTTTCTTTAATCTGACCATTGATCCATCGGGTTACGACCTTCAACGTGTTCTTGGATTCACCTTTTTTGTTTGTATCATTCAAGCTATTAACATTTGGTTTTATCCCAATAAAACTATCATGCCGATGCCCATTATTTTCGTCCTCGTTTTTGGCGCGATCGGGTTTTGGCGCGCTTACGCCGTAGTTGAGGTATCTGATGATGCTCTTCAAAAAACCCTAAACATGTTCCGCGCGGCTGGCCAGGCGGGTAAGGGGAGCGATTTAGACATTGATCTTATTGGCAAGGTCGAGGCTATCGAGCCGCATAGGACGGGCCGCATAATTAAGATGGCGGTGGGAGCATCTACTCTTCGACTATACGATAAAACAAAACTACTTTTAGGCGATGAGCTATATTGCGAGGCTAGAGTTAAGGTGCAATTAAAAATGCCATCCCCACCTGCACATATTGGGGGGTATGATCAGCGTCGCAATGCCTTTTTTGCGACCGAAGTTGCGACTGGATTTGTTAAAGAAATAGAAATTCTAAACTGTCCCAACCTCAGTTTTCGAGAGGCTTTTTTCGGGTCGATTGCCAAGTTTAGACTTACACTGGCGACAAAATATTTGGAAAGGCTAGAGCCACCAGCTAATGCGGTTGCCATCGCACTTTTGTTTGGCTATCGGGGGAGCATGCAACCCGAGACAAAGCGTGTTTTTCGCTCAAGCGGGTTGGCGCATTTACTCGCCATTTCGGGTTTGCATATGGCACTTTTCGCGGGTGGCATATATGCCTCTGTGAGGTTTGTGTTGGCATGTATTCCAGCCCTTGTACTACAGCGAGATATTCGAATTCCAAGCGCTATCTTTGCCTTAATCGGTGCCCTAATTTACTTATTTATATCTGGTGCGGGTTTCGCCACACAACGCGCTTTTATTATGATTGCTTTAATGCTCATCGCTATCATGCTGCGACGACCGGCTCTGACAATGGCCAATGTTATGATTGCGGCCTTTATCATTTTAATCTTGCAGCCATCGGCGATTATTGCACCTGGTTTCTTAATGTCATTTGGGGCGGTGATCTCTCTTATCTCTTTCTATAAGTGGCACCTGAAAACCCATAAGTTTAAGGGTGATACTGGATATTCTGTCCGCCACCAAATGATTAAGGTTCTTTTTGCTTACAGCACAGCCTTAATTCTGACGAGCTTAATCGCGGGCTTGGCGACAGGCGTTTTCGCGTTTTATTTTTTTGGGCGCGGGGCGACCTATGGTCTTATCGCAAATGCTATGGCTATGCCTATTTTTGCGTTTTTGGTTATGCCACTGCTTTTGGTCTCGACGATTGCCATTCAAGCGTCAGCTTTTGATTATTTGCTGACGAGCCTTGAGTGGGGGTTAGTTGCGATTATAAATATAGCCCAATGGGTCTCCGAGTTGTCGGGAGCCGTTTGGTCTGTTCCGCAATTATCAGAAATATATTTGCTCTGCGCGACAGTTTTTTTTATAGGTTTGGCCGCACAATGGTGGTCGGGTAGAAGGCGTATTTTTGTCCTCATCCTTATCATCGGAGCGCTCACGGGTCATCGCAGCATGACGCCTGATCTATATATTTTAGGGCGGGGCGGGGATATTGCATTTTATAATCGCGAGGGTCTGCTATCTATGGTGCAGAAGCCGCGCAATATGTTTGTAACGCAGCAATGGTTTGATGCCGCAGGGCAAGACGTTAGTGTACTCGCAAGGGGTTGTAGAAAAGGGCTTTGCCTTATTTATTTAAAAGGCTCGGCCAAAGTAGCGATTGCCTATACGCGTGATGCTGTTAGGCAAGCGTGCGACGCTGTTGATTTAGTTATTTCGCCGCGTCGCCCTCCGCGAGTTTGTAAAGCGCAATTTATCGGCACGCGAGACTTTTCGCGTGATAGCGTTCATATGGTGTCTCGAGGAACGATTGGCTCAAACGGTAATGATATGATAGGTGCAGCATGGAACGTGGTAGCGACGGAAGGCCAGGGCACGCGTATTTGGCACCAGTGGATGGCGCCGTATAAACTAAATAAATAAACTTAAATAATTAGTATTTACGGATGAGACCGACGAGACGCCCTTGAACACGAATTTGCTCGCGTCGGTAAATGCGTGTTTCATAAGCAGGATTAGCGGCTTCCAGCGCAATCATTTCACCTTTACGCCGTAATCTCTTAAGTGTTGCTTCATGTCCTTCAACAAGGGCAACAATAATTTCACCATTCTCAGCTGTGTCGCAACTTTGAATGACGGCTGTATCGCCATCGAAAATGCCAGCGTCAATCATCGAGTCACCATGGACCTCAAGCGCGTAATGTTCGCCGCTCCGCATTAGTTCAATAGGAATGGAAATTTGATGAGATTCAGTTTGGAGGGCTTCGATCGGTGTGCCCGCCGCAATGCGACCCATAACAGCTAAGCTCATACTGCGCTCATCATTTGAGGGACGCGGCATGCGCTGTGGCATTGGAGTGCTCGACGACGCCTTTTTAAGACTTGGTGCCATCGAGTCTGGAAGTTTAATAATGTCCAGTGCCCTCGCGCGATGGGCCATACGTTTTACAAAGCCGCGCTCTTCGAGTGCTGTAATAAGACGGTGGATCCCTGATTTTGATTTCAGGTTAAGTGCTTCTTTCATTTCGTCAAAGCTGGGAGATACGCCCGTTTCTTTCAGGCGTTCATTTATAAACATAAGTAATTCATACTGTTTTTTAGTTAGCACGAGCTTCTCCCCCAATGAGAACGAATCAATAACACTTTTTGTTCTACTTTCATTCGCCTCAAGCGGCAAGGGCAGAGAATCAGTTTTTTTGAATTTTTATTGCTTTAAGGCAAGCTGCCTTAGGCGGATATACTATTCTAGCTATTTAACAATAGTTTGGTCGCTACTGTAATGTCTGGCTGGCGCATAAGGCTCTCACCTACCAGCAAAGAATGCGCGCCTTTATCGAATAATGCGCGTGCGTCTTGATGGCTGGATATACCGCTTTCACTAATAATACATGTTCCTTGAGGGATTTTGGGAATGAGATCGAAGCTCGTTTGAAGTGTGGTTTCGAAGCTTCTAAGATTACGATTATTAATCCCGATCATGTCCATATTTAAGTTAATCGCGCGCATGAGTTCTTCTTCATCATGGATTTCGCATAATACATCCATATTGAGATGTTGCGCAGTTTCTTTAAGTTCTCTGGCCAATTCGTCATTTACGGCGCTCAGAATAATCAAGATTGCATCCGCCCCCCAAGCGCGTGCTTCAAAGACCTGATAACTGTCATACATAAAGTCTTTTCGTAGAACAGGTAAGGAAACCGCGTTTCGCGCTTGTTTTAAATAGTCGGGATGGCCTTGGAATGACGGAGTATCGGTTAGCACCGACAAGCAATTCGCCCCGCCTTCTTCATAGCACTTTGCGAGGTAAGAAGGGTTAAAGTCAGCTCTGATGAGGCCTTTTGATGGACTGGCCTTTTTAATTTCAGCGATTAGGCCAATTTTTCCATCTTTTTTAGCCTCTTCTAGGGCGCATTTAAACCCGCGTGTCGGCGTTTGTTGGGCAATACTCTCTTCCAGCTGGGCGAGGGATGTCTTCGCTTTCGCAGCAATGATCTCATCGCGTTTATATAGGCCAATTTTTTCGAGTATATCTGACATGGTTAAGCCTTTTTTTCATTTTCTTTGGCATGGTTTTGGCTCAAAGTCACCAGATTTTGGAGCGTTTTGCGCGCCGCGCCGCTGTCTATTGCGCTGGCCGCGCGCTTTATACCTTGGTCGAGATTATCTACATCTTCAGCAATGACCAAAGCCGCTGCACTGTTGAGCAACACGATATCGCGATAAGCACCTGTTTCGCCGTCAAGGAGGCGTGCTAATGCCTGCGCGTTATCTTCTGGGGTTCCTCCCGCAAGTGCTTCAGCTGAGCTTAGAGCAATACCATAATCACTAGGGTGAATTTTCATAGTGGTCACCTGATCATCCTTAAGAACGGCCACGGAACTTATTCCCGTTGTTGTGATCTCATCCATTCCATCACTGCCATGGACAACCCAAGCGGCCTCGCTGCCGAGCCGTTTCAGCGTATTAGCGATTGGCTCAAGCCATTCTTCAGCGAATACGCCAAGTAATTGCCGTTTTGCGCCTGCTGGATTAGTGAGGGGACCAAGCAGGTTAAAAATAGTGCGCGTTCCAAGTTCTTGTCTCACCTTACCAACATGGCGCATCGCGGCATGATGATTGGGCGCGAATAAAAACCCTATATGGTTTTGTGCTAAACAATCCTCAATTTGGGGTGGTGTTAAATCAAGGCGTACACCAAGGGTTTCTAATACTTGTGAGGAGCCCGATTTAGAACTCAAAGCGCGGTTGCCGTGTTTGGCAACAGGTACGCCGCAAGCTGCCACGATAAGAGCCACGGCTGTTGAAATATTAAAACTACCTGATTGATCGCCACCTGTTCCACATGTATCGATTGCATTTAGCGGCGCCGTGACCCGCGTTGCAAAGGCGCGCATGACGGTGGCGCCGGCATAAATTTCCTCTAACGTCTCGCCGCGGCAACGCATTGCCATCAAAAATGCCCCAATTTGCCCCTCGCTTGCATGACCGCTCAAGATCGTTTCAAACGCACTTTTCGCTTCCTCAACGGATAGGGCTTGCCCAGATGCAAGCTTTTCTAAAATTGGTTTTAGGTCATTGATCTCTGTCATCATATGCTTAGCCTTTTAAACGCGAAAGCTTCCTCGTTAACCTCGAGCCCCGCAATGCGCAGAAAATTTGCCAAGATGCGATGGCCGTCCTGTGTTGCAATGCTCTCTGGATGAAACTGAACCCCATGAATAGGGCGGTCGACATGCGAGACCCCCATAATTATGCCATCTTCCGTTTCAGCTGCAATACGCAGTTCGTTGGGTAGGCTTGTCCGTTCAACGATAAGAGAATGATAGCGCGTGACAGGCAATGGTGAGCCTAAATCTTGGAAGAGGCCGCTGCCGTCATGCTGGATGGAAGATAGTTTGCCATGCATAATTTGAGGCGCGCGTATCACAGTGCCGCCAAAGGCCTGCCCAATTGTTTGGTGTCCCAAGCAAACGCCAAATAACGGTAAGTCTGTAGGGGCGGTTTTAACCAGTTCTAGGCAAATGCCAGCTTCATTTGGGGTGCAGGGGCCGGGTGATAATATAATAGCCCTATTATTGAGCGCTAATACGTCTTTGGGCGACATTTCATCATTGCGAATGACTCTGCATTCATGGCCTAAGTCGCCCAGAAATTGAACCAAATTATAGGTAAAACTATCGTAATTATCGATGATTGTTAACATCAGCGTGTGTTCCGTTTCGTGCTCGCGACTGACACAGCTACTTCAGCGGCACGAAATAGTGCTTTAGCCTTATTTACGGTCTCTTCAAACTCGCCCTCAGGTGTCGAGTCATAAACAACTCCCCCGCCTGCTTGAACATAGAGTTTCTTATCTTTGACAATACCCGTGCGCAAAGCAATACACGTATCCATTTCGCCGCCCGCTGAAAAATACCCGACACAACCAGCATAAATACCGCGCTTATCTTTTTCGAGTTCGTCGATAATTTCCATGGCGCGAATTTTAGGCGCGCCAGAAACGGTTCCAGCTGGAAACCCAGCTTTTAAGGCGTCAATCACGTCTAAATCGTCGCGCAATTGTCCGGAGACGTCTGAGACAATATGAATAAGGTGCGACGTTTTTTGAATTTCAAAAGCTTCATTTACACATACGGTTCCAATCTTTGAAACGCGACCGACGTCATTGCGGCCCAGGTCGAGCAACATTAAGTGCTCGGCGCGCTCTTTTTCATCCGTTAATAATTCAGCGGCAATGGCAGCGTCCTCGGCGTCAGTTTTGCCACGCTTTCGGGTGCCTGCAATCGGACGGATAGTAACACGTCCGGCGTTGACGCCAACGAGGACTTCAGGGCTTGAGCCAATGACTGAGAAATTATTGAAGTTTAAAAAGAATAAATAGGGTGATGGGTTTACCCGTCTTAAGGCGCGGTAGAGATCGAAAGGCGGCAGTGTGTAATCTGCTTCAAACCTTTGGCTTAAAACCACCTGAAATATATCGCCAGCCACAATATAATCCCGCGCTTTATTAACCATCGTGAAATATTCGTCTGGTGCCATATTGGAACGAATAGAAGTGTCATCTGGTGTTATGGTTGCAGCTTCTGCCGTGATGTTGGCGGTTAACGCCATGCGTGCGTCGCTCAAGCGGGCGCGGGCTTCAAAATAGGCATCGACTGCTGACATATGAGCGCTGGGCCTAACTGGGGTGACGAGTTTTAGATTATCTGTAATGGTGTCAAAGACCGCTATAATTGTTGGCCGAATGAACAAACAATCAGGAACGTCGATGTGACGAGGATTGCCGTCTGGCAGGCGCTCCATTTGTTTCACCATGTCATAAGACAAGTAACCAAATATGCCTGCTGCCATGCTCGGTAAAACCTCGGGCATGTCTATTCTGCTCTCAGTTAGAATTGTCCTCAAGGCATCTAACGGGGCTTCGTCAATAGGCACAAATCTTGTATTTATTTGCGCGTCGCGGCAAACATCGCTGATGCCATCTCGAACCCGAAAAATAAGGTCGGGCTTTAGGCCAATAATTGAATATCTGCCTTTGACATCTCCATCTTCGACCGACTCTAATAGAAAGCTATTCTCTTGTTCTTGGGCCAGTTTCAGATAAGCGGCAACAGGGGTTTCCAAGTCGGATATTAAGTCTACCCAAACAAGTTGAGCTTCACCCCCATCATAGTTTGGCGCAAAGGCATCGAGCTCGGGAAATAAATCATCCATTGAATAACTAGTTTGTTTGTATGGCGCGCTCTAGCGCATTTGTATCAATTTTCACGCCTACACTGTCTTGTAAAGCGTTTACGAATTGGTTGGTTAGGTCCAATCGATACTTTTCGCGCTCTCCTTCATATATCAATGCAACGGCATCGCTATCAGTACGTTTGGGAGCAATAATTTCTTGTACCTGCATGACAATGAGGCTGCTGCCAAAACCAACAGGAGCCCATATGAATTTGTCTTGTTTGGCCCCAAAAATACGCTCTAATCCCTCGCTTGAAAAAGTTTCATTTCGCGACTGACGCGAAAGTGGTTCTGATCTAAATGCTTTGCGATCTAGGCTCTTCTCGATTTCATTAAAACTACCTGTCATATTGCCGCGCTCAGCTAAATGGATGGCCATTGCCTCAAGTAATTTTTTACCCTCAAGTTTCGTCCATTGCTCAATTGCATCGTCTCGGACTTCTTCGAGAGGGCGATTTCGTGTTTCATCAATCGCATCAAGGCGCGCCCAGTAAACGCCGCCGTTCTCTGTTTCATACATTTGTAATTCTTCACCAATTTCAGCCGCGAATATATCTTCGACTAAACCAGGATAAGTGCTCGAAATAGAACGCGTTGGATCGTTCTTGAGCGTTCCATTTCGGTCTAATTTATCAATAGTGACAACACTTAAGTCAAACCTTTGAGCAATGTCTTCATAGCGTTCGCCAGCTGCAATTTCATCGAAAATACGTTCAGAAAAGACAACAAGTTCCTCTGATGCTCTGCTTTCGATAAGCCATTCTTCTATTTCATTTCTTACGTCGCTCAATTGAATAGTTTCGCTCGGCGTTATGCTGCGCGTGCGCATAATGACTGATCCTAGCGGGCCTTCTAAAATACCAGACATTTCTCCGGCATTTAAAGCAAATGCGGCGTCTGCCAATTCAATCGCGATAATTTCATTTTTGGTGACCAGTCCGAGGTCTGTATTGTCGAGGTTTTGTCCAGTTGCATTCACGATCTCGACAAATGATTTGCCGTTCTGGATCATGTCGCGCGCTATCTCGATGCTTTCTGAATCGGCAAGAACCAGTTGGTCAATCTCACGCTTTTCAGGAATTTGGTATTCCCGTGCACGGAAATCATATTCTGTTTGAATATCTTCTTCAGATACTTTGATCGATTCTGCAAAACGCTCAGGCTCAATCGATAGAATTGTCGCCGACCTGCGCTCGGGTTCTGCAAACCTGAGTTGTGACTGCTCATAAAATTCAATCAACTCTTCTTCGCTTGGGGCACCGATTTCGCCAACAGCACTTTCGTTTACAATAATATATTTCACGACGCGTTTTTCGAGCACATAATCATAGAGCCGATCAACGAGTGCCGCAGGCACAACAGCATTATCGCTAAGCGCCTCGAGCAATTGTTTGCGGGTTGCAAAATCTCTTTGGTCTTTTGTAAATAATTTTTCGTTTAATCCATTGCGGCTTAAAACATTTCTAAAAACTGTCTCATCAAACTTACCATTAGGGCCGCTAAACGCTGGGTCGAGTATAATTGATCGCGCAACCGCATCATCGCCAATGGCTAACCCCATGTCGGAAGTGGCATTATTTAACGCTGCCATGCCGATCATGGTGCGCAAAACTTGGGTATCGACGCCAAGTGCGCGCGCTTGCTCTAAGCTGATAGGCTGCTCAAGTTCTCGCGATAACGCTTGGAGCTGTTGGGTGAAGCGCAGGCGATATTCAATACGTTCAATTGTATTATTACCGACGCGTGCGATCACATTATTGGATAATGTTGTGAAGGAGTCTGCGATGCCCCAGACCGCGAATGCGACGACAAGAAGAATAATAAGACCGATACCAAATATACCGCTCACCGAAGAGCGTAGCTTTTGAAGCATTAGTGAATTCCTAGTGTTATGGCGCGGCGAAACCGGCCTTTTGCGTTGAGCGCATCATATGTCGGGTCGGGGGTGTTTCGCAAGCACCTTCGCGCAACTTGTCATAAGTCATAATTTAGGCCAAAAAGGCTTTGATATGGCCCAGAGATGTTTCAACATATTAAAATTCCGGGTTAGGGAGATGTAGAATGGTTAAAACCGCTAAAATGCAAGATAAGCCGTTGCGAAAATTGATTGCTGGAAATTGGAAAATGAATGGCCTGCGATCAAATGTTAATGAAGTAAAGCGATTGGCCACCCTTATAGGTAAAGCCCCTGCAAACGCTGATATTGCAGTATGTCCGCCGAGCACAATACTATTCCAGATGGCGCAGGCGGCAAAAGGCAGCCTTATTCGTCTCGGAGGTCAAGATTGCCATGTTTCCAAAGCCGGCGCACATACAGGCGATATTAGCGCCGATATGCTCAAAAATGCGGGGGCACGTTATGTCATTATTGGGCATTCTGAGCGGCGCACTGATCACGGCGAAACAAATGCTCTTGTTGCTCAGAAAATGGAAGCAGCGCATGAGGCAGGCTTGGTTGCAATTATGTGTCTCGGAGAGACGCTCAGTGAGAGAAAATCGGGAAAAGCCTTGAGTGTCATAGGTGCCCAATTGCGCGGTTCTGTTGCCAAAACGGCAAATGCCAAGAATACAGTGCTGGCTTATGAGCCTGTTTGGGCGATTGGTACGGGTTTGGTGCCAACAAATGCCGAAATTATTGCTGCGCACAGACATTTACGTAAAAATTTAGTAAGGTTAATGGGTAATGACGGTCTTAAAACCCGCATTCTCTATGGTGGCTCAGTCAAACCAAGCAATGCTGACGAGATTTTAAATCTCGCCAATGTCGATGGGGCTTTAGTCGGCGGAGCAAGCCTGAAAGCCTCTGACTTTATCCAAATTATTAGATCTTTGGGCTAGGGCTGGCAAAACGATTTTAAATAGGTTAAAAGCGGCGCAATAGTTTAGAAAGTATAACAATGTCTACAATCATTCTGGTCATCCACCTACTTATCGCTGTAGCGATGATTATCCTTATCTTACTGCAGCGCTCTGAAGGTGGTGCCCTTGGTATTGGTGGCGGTAACATGATGAGCGGGCGCTCTTTAGGAAATGCTTTAACCCGCGCAACAACGATTATGGCCGTTATATTTTTCGCAACCAGTATTGCTCTAACGGTCTTTGGTACCATGGAGAATAAAAAGTCTGTGCTCGATGGTGTTATTGAAGAAACGGATCGGGAGGGCGTGCTCGCGCCGGCACCTTTATTGCCAGAGCCTGATCTTCCTGTGCCGAGTAACTAACTTATACCCAGTTAATATTTAATTTTGGTCGTGTCGGCTTTTTAAAGCTCGCGCGAATCAATATGAGGATCTAATCTAAGGACCCATGGCGCGATTTATATTCATAACAGGCGGTGTGGTTTCCTCACTTGGTAAAGGTCTCTCATCCGCGGCACTTGGTGCCCTCTTGCAGGCGCGGGGTTATTCCGTTCGTTTGCGCAAACTCGACCCTTATTTGAACGTTGATCCGGGAACGATGAGCCCTTATCAGCATGGCGAGGTCTATGTGACCGATGATGGGGCTGAGACCGATCTTGATTTGGGGCATTATGAACGCTTTTCAGGTGTACCGGCGTGCCGCGGAGATAATATTACGACGGGGCAAATTTATCAGACGATATTGATGAAAGAACGGCGCGGCGACTATCTGGGGGGCACTGTTCAAGTTATCCCTCATGTTACAGACGCCATAAAGGCCTTCGTTCTTGCTAATACAGATGATGTTGATTTTGTTTTATGCGAAATTGGTGGAACAGTCGGGGATATCGAAGCGCTTCCGTTTTTTGAAGCGATTCGTCAGCTTGGCAATGATTTGCCGCGTAATAAAACACTCTATATGCACCTTACCTTGCTGCCATATATTAGCACGGCAGGCGAGATGAAAACAAAGCCGACGCAGCACTCAGTTAAAGAGTTACGATCAATTGGTATTCAGCCCGATATTTTGATTTGTCGCTGTGATCGTCCTATTCCCGAGAGCGAGAAACGAAAGATCGCGTTATTTTGTAATGTGCGTGAGAGCGCAGTTATTGAAGCGCAAGATGTCGATACAATTTATGCTGTGCCCGAAACGTATCATGCAAATGGACTTGATACAGAAGTGCTGGAGGCCTTTAACATCGCCGATGCGCCAGAGCCGGATTTGGCTATGTGGAATGATGTTGTCTCGAGTGTAAGAGAGCCTGAAGGTGATGTTACGATTGCGATCGTCGGCAAATACACTGAGCTTAAAGATGCATATAAGTCGCTGATCGAGTCGCTAAATCATGGTGGTATCGCGAACAAGGTTCGGGTCAATCTTGAGTGGATGGATGCACAGGTTTTTGAGCGAGAAGACGCCGCTATCTATCTTGAGCATGTTAATGGTATTTTAGTGCCTGGTGGTTTCGGTGAACGCGGCGCTGAAGGCAAGATTGCTGCGGCAAAATTTGCGCGCACACGAAATGTTCCTTATTTTGGTATTTGTTTTGGTATGCAAATGGCTGTTCTCGAAGCAGCTCGCAATTTGGTAGGGATTAAGGACGCAAGTTCGACTGAATTTGGAATGCATGGCACGCCTATTGTTGGTCTGATGACCGAATGGGCGAAAGGCGAGGCGCTCGAAAAACGCCGTGTCGGTGGCGATTTGGGTGGTACAATGCGTTTGGGCGCTTATGAGGCCATTCTCGAAAAAGGAAGTCGCGTCGAAGATATTTATGGGACTCAAGTGATCTCGGAACGCCATAGGCATCGGTACGAGGTCGACATGTCATATCGTCCACAACTTGAGAGTGTCGGCATTAAATTTTCAGGCGTTTCACCAGATGGCGTATTACCTGAAATTATCGAGATCCCGGACCACCCTTGGTATATTGGTGTTCAGTTTCACCCTGAATTAAAGTCTCGACCATTTGCTCCGCACCCATTGTTCTCGTCATTTATTGAGGCGGCGCTGACTCAGAGTCGTCTCGTTTAAGTATCGCCGGTAAAAAAGGAAAAATTATGAGCCAGATCTCACTTTCAAAATGGAACATGAAGATAGGCGGAAATTCTGACCTTTTTTGTATAATGGGTTTAAACGTTTTAGAAGACGAGGGCTTGGCAATTGAGGTCGCCACCCATCTAAAATCGGTGGCCTCCGAACTTGGTGTATCGTTTGTTTTCAAAGCGAGTTTTGATAAAGCTAATCGTTCCTCGATTAAGAGTTATCGGGGCCCTGGCATTGAAACGGGTCTTCCGATTTTGGAAAAAATAAAATCCAAGCTTAATGTGCCAATCGCAACTGACCTGCATTTGCCGGAGCAGGCGAAACCTGTTGCCGCCGTTGCAGACTTTGTCCAAATCCCCGCTTTTCTGGTGCGCCAAACGGATCTGATTTTGGCATCTGCGCAAGCAACCCAGGAAGCGGGTGGTGTTTTACATGTCAAAAAGGCTCAGTTTTTGGCGCCTTGGGATTGTGCCAATATTTTGGATAAAATTGAGGAGGCGGCGCCGGGATGTCCTGTCATTTTATGTGATCGTGGAACGTCATTTGGCTATAATAACCTCATTGTTGACATGCTTGGCATTTCTGAGATGAAAAAGCTCGGCGTTCCGGTAACGATGGATGCGACCCACGCCGTGCAATTGCCTGGTGCTGACCCCCGCACCAAGGGTGCTTCAACGGGCGGGCGCCGCGATGGCGTGCCTATTTTGGCCAAGTCTGCAATCGCTGCGGGCGCTGATGGGGTGTTCTTAGAATTCCATCCGCAACCAGATGAGGCTTTGTGTGATGCGCCTAGCTGTTTGCCTTTAGATGATGCGGCACCACTGCTCGCTCAGCTGAAAGCGATTAAGAAAGCCGTGAGCGCATAGGATCTTCAGACTCTTACTGATAAACTAATTTTTGTTATCGGCCGCGATAGGGAGGTATCCCTTGATCTGCAATAAAAATATCTTTCGGCGGTGCGCCTGTTTGCCAGAACACATCAATTGGAATACCGCCGCGCGGAAACCAGTAGCCGCCAATGCGAAGCCAACGCGGCGAAGCGGTTTCGATTAAACGCTTCGCAATTGTTATGGTACAGTCCTCATGAAACGCCCCATGATTTCGAAAGCTTCCCATGAACAATTTGAAGCTCTTGCTCTCAACTAAATATTGGTCCGGGACATAATCGATGATCATGTGACCGAAATCGGGTTGCCCCGTAACAGGACAAAGCGAGGTAAATTCAGGGACGGTAAAGCGCGCGACATAGTTAATGTCGGGGTGAGGGTTGGCAACCTTGTCTAAAACCGCTTCATTCGGGCTTTGTGGTAAATCCGTCATTTTTCCAAGTTGGTTTGCGCCATCAACCATTTTAATGTCCTTCATAACAACAAGATTGTCCGAGACTATCGCGGAATATTTCAACTTCACTCAATGTCGGGAGGTCTACAATTAGCTTTTCCCAAATCCAGATCGATAAGTTTTCAAGTGTTGGCGGCCCAAGGTCTGAAATGTCATTGAGCATATTATGGTCGAGCTGAGACTTCACGTTATCAAGCGCAGCCTTTAACTGATCAAGATCCATAATCTGCCCAGTATCAGCATTGGGGATACCGTTCAAGCTTACGCGCACGCGAAACGAATGACCATGTATTCTGCGGTTGGGGTGCCCCTCTGCATAATGGTCTAATTGATGCGCGGCATCAAAATGGAATTCTCGCCTAAGTTTCATGCGCCGCTTATGCCCGATTACGGTAATCCGGTCAATTTATGTGTTTGCAGGCTGAGCCGCCATTGGGGATTTTTTAAACAAAAATCAAGAGATTTTGCTAGATTCTCATCTTTAAGGTGTGGCGCATTGACATCCATTGGTTGTATGAAAAAGTGGTCAAAGGCGAGTTTTTCAAATAGATCCGGTTGCAGGGTTGCTTGAGGGTAGACAAATTTAAGTTCATTACCGGTATTTTGTATGAGTTCAAGCCCTGGCTTTGGGCTGACGCAAATCCAATCGATACCTTTTGGAACGGGCAGTGTGCCGTTGGTTTCGACAGCGATCTCAAATTCTCGATTTTTTAGTGCGTTTATGATCGCTTCATCTAATTGCAGGCAAGGTTCCCCGCCCGTAAAAACAACGTAACGTTTGCCTTGT
>ENA-OUOG01002609-OUOG01002609.1-marine-metagenome-genome-assembly--contig:-NODE-2609-length-18362-cov-4.797867_pt1 | contig 18362 bp, 16 predicted proteins | sample MGYA00248635_ERZ508505 | MGnify/ENA primary metagenome ERZ508505 (study PRJEB26176, sample SAMN06267871) | marine metagenome | isolation source: Saanich Inlet, British Columbia, Canada | place: Pacific...
TGAGGAGGTGTTAATTATGTCTAAAATATAAAAAACAGAGGTGAAAAAAGTGAAAAACAAAATCCCTGGTTGTCTCAAAAAAAAGGATTCTGTCAGTAAAGATATTATTATAATCAAACCAAAACTAAAATGTAAAAATTTAAGCTTTGAATAAATCAATGGGTAAATTAAAATTAACAACAAGATTGACAGGCCTATAAGTCCACTGTCTAAGGAGGTTTGAATATATTGATTATGGGCATTAAAATTGTTTATAAAGGCTCTTCTGAAGTTAACTTTTTTATACTGTTTTGCTAATTCTTTTTGTGATTTTCCCAACCCATGACCATAAATAGGGGAAAGTGTAAATACATCAAAAGTGTTTTCCCATATCTTTGTCCTCAAAGCTAGCCCTGAATATGAGGAAACATTACTGTTAAAGTTTATTACTCTATTTTTAAGAGTTGGTATAGAAATAGTCAAAATCAAGCTTGTTAAAATAATCGAGATAAAAAATAATAGCTTTATTTTTAAACTAAAATTTGAAAAAAATCTTATTGATTGTGGTATAATTATACATAATAAGATTAAATAGGATGTTCTAGATGAAATTTGAATAATTGCAAAGCACAACAACACTCCAATTGAAATATATAACTTTTTTTTTCTTGGATTTAACTTAACAAGTTTAGCACAAAATAAAATTGCCAACAAATAATAAACAGCCATGTAAATTGGTTGGACTCCAAAAAGCTCTGAGAGCTTGTTGTAGGTAAGATAAATACTATTGAAACTATAACTAGCATAAAAGGATCTATATAGTCCATAGGCAAGGCTTAAGCTAAAAGAAATGAGCGCTGCAAAAACAAAAATATTATATATGTTTTTAAAAATTCTTTTTCTTTCAGTCAAAAAGTTTTTGGAAGAAAAAAAAATTATGGGAAGAAAAAAAAATGATAATAGTTTTTTTGTTATTAGTAACTCTTCGAAGCTATCTGATAAAAACAAGAGTGTTATGAAATTGCATAAAAAATATAAAATCAGCGAAACAAATCTCAGGCTTGAAAAAAAATTTCGAATTTCAAAATTCTTGTAAACAATAGGTATTGAAGAAGTCAAAAATAGAACATATGCTATTGAAGTAGATGCCATTCCAAAAAAAAATGAGATGGTAAAAAGATAAATAGCTAATTCAAAGACTCTATCTGTATTCAGTTTTCTTTTTAAAATAAGCATCTTTTAAAAACGTTTCATATTTATGATTTATTTTGTCCCATGAATAATAATCTACTATTTTATTCTTGTTATTTATTGTGAAATTTATATAATCTGTTTTATTCTTTTCTAAATTTCTTATGATGTCGTTTCTGTTTTTAAAATAAAACGCATCATTGCCTAAAATACTTCTGTTAAAAACATTGTCATTTGCAACAATGAGTGCATGAGAAGACATCGCTTCTAGTAAAGAGGGGTTAGTTCCACCAACAGAGTGGCCGTGAAAATAGATATTCGAGAAATATCTTAGATTATTTAATTTGTTTAAATCATAAATTCCACCTAGAAATCTAACCCTTTTGTCCCTCTTAAATTTTTTTTTCAGAAAATTGCCGTAGGAGGTGTTGTGTTTGCCTATCACAAGAGTAGGGTGTGTGGAGGATGACGCCGTTACTCCTGCTAGGATTGTTTCGATATTATTTTCTGGTTCCAATCGCGCAATCAACATATTGTAATTATAGGCCTCTAGACCGAACTCTTCTGATAATGCGATATCTGGGCTATTGAATATTTCGGCGCCATAGGGTATATATTCGGAGTTCTTGTGGTATTTATTTTTGATATAATCCTGAATCCCTATAGAATCTGAAATCAAAAAATGGCTGTTATTTACCGCTAGTTTTTCGGCGTATTTCAAAAATTTTTGAACCCCTTTGTTGTACTTAGATCTTTTCCACTCTAAGCCATCCATATTAGTTACAATTAATGATTTTTTGGGAAATAAAAATGCCCAAACGGAGCTGCTGGTATAGCCAAGCTGCAAAATGATATCATATTCTCTTTTCCTTGAATCTAGAATGCAATTAAAGTCATAAATAAATTGACCCACTGTGCCTATATTTTGCTCTGGATCATTACAATGGATAATATTGACGTTTTTAAACCTGGGTTTTTTATAAGGGTGATTATGAGAATTATATACATAAACTTCATGGCCTTTATCAGCCATATAAACTGAAAAAAATTCTGCAAATTGCTCAAAACCTCCATGAAAATTTGGTATGCCTCTAGTGCCCATGATTGCTATTTTCAATTTATCCATTTTTTAGGGTTTGTTTGATGCATGAGGCTGTCATACACAAAGAAATAAATATCAAGAAACCATATATTTGATGTTTAAATACATTTGCATTTGTTAGGCCAGCAATCATCATAACTAAACTAACAATGTATAAATAATTTAAATTATTTTCTTTGTCCTTCCATAACTCTTTTTTGAAACCTACGTAAATAGGTAATAGAAAAACTATATTAAAAAGTAAAAGGCCTGCTGGAATACCATACTGAGATATTGATGCCAATAAATCATTATGAGAATCCATTAAGTTTTTTTCTTTACTGCCAAATTGTTCTTTTTTTATATTCCAAAGGCCTGTTCCGATTCCTATCAACGGCTGAGCATTAATCATTTGTAATGATGTGTTGAAATGATTTAGCCTAAGTGATAATGATTTAGTAAACTTGTTGTTTTCAAAATTTATTTTATTATTAACTCCATCTTTGTTAAAGTCTATATTTTTAATTATGAGATGCTTAGGGTTTAACCTTTCTGAAACTCCATAAGAACCCAGCCCAATAGTAGTAATAAATATAAAAATTGCTGGTATTATAATAGGTTTTATTGATTTATTTCTAAATGAAACATGGAGTGCAATAAAACCCTCTAAAGCTAAATAAATTATAAATAAAAAAATTGCGGTTCTTGTCCGTGTGAATATGGCTGCTGAGCAGCAAATTATTGCAACAAAAAAATATAATTTATTTAATTTTTTTGAGCGACAGAGCCAGTAGAAATAAATAGAAGTAGCTGTTAATATACTGCCAAAAGTATTTGCTCTTAAAGTCCCACTCATAAGTCTGTTAAATGAGTTAAAATAGCAGGAAAACAAAAGCGATTCAGCAATTAAAAAAAATAAAGAAAATACAATTCCATTTATAACATAGTGTTTATAATTTAAAATATTTGTAAGGAATAAAATCAAAATCAACAAGATAGCGTATCTAATATGATAGGAGTTTGCTAATATTATTAGAGCTTCTAGTTTCGAACTAAAAAACACAATGTTTATTAGAGATGAGAGTACTAAAATTATTATTGATAATGATAAAATTGACCCTGTGATAGATAGATTAAATTTATTGAAAGACAACGGTACATATCTAATTATTCCATAAAACAAAAAGAAGTCTATATGTGTTATTAAAGGGAAAAAGACTTCTCTATGATCTGTTGTGGCAGAAATGACTACGCTTGGCAGAATGTTATCAAAACTTGAGGGAAGAGCTAAAATATTAAATATCAAAAAAAAAGAATACCATTTGATAGAATTATTAGAAAGTAAAATTGAGGCAATAAAAATTAAAATTGAGAACACTTCAATGATGTCAAAACTAACGTAATTGACTACACTTTGAGTGCTTTCTAACTCCAAAAAAAGAAATAATATTGATGTATAAATCATCAATATCAATACAACTAATACAACGACGGTGTAATAAGTAAAAGGTTTTAATCTCATTCTAATTTAAATAAGCTCTGCTTTATATAAAACAATTGCTTGATTACTACATGTGTCAATATAGCAAAAAATAAAAACAAAATGTTATTTATAAAGGTGCCAAACAGACCTGTGCTCACTGAACCCGAAACTCCTATTGAAAAAAATAAAAGAAAAAGAAAATTTGTTATTTTTATTTGTGATCTTTTGGCAATTAGTTGATAAACAGAATTAAAAAAGAAACCGTAAATAAATGGATAAATAAAAAAAGCTGATTTACCAAAATTTAGGTAACCCAAGCCTATAAATGTTGTTGTTACACTTCCGCCGTCAAAATCCCAGTCCATGAGAGATTTTAAATAAGTGCCAAAATTAGGGTTAGATCCTGGAAAAAATAGTTTAAAATCAATTAAATAACTGTAGCCATAAAGAAAATTATTCTTGTCTGGGAAAAATTCAAAAATTTTCTGAAGGTTCTGAATATTTACAAAAGGTCTCCAAGCAGACCTAAACCCTACTAAAGATAAAAAACTCACCCTATCATCTTGAAAATTTGATCTAATAGCTCCAAAAACAACTAAAAGAATGAAAATGATTAAACCTATCTTAAAATATTTATTTAAACTAAGTTTTTTTTGTCTAAGTATTGTTACAATAATAAATGTAGCTACTAATAATTTCAAAAGTGGTGCCCTACTCCCATATGAAATTAAAGCAAAGGCTGTGAACAAAAATAAAATTGTCTTAACTATTCTTGTTTTGTCTTTCATAAATAAAATTATCGCATATCCGTATAACAAAAATGCCAAGAATAAAAGATTGTACAAGCCAGCTCCAGCTTTTCTCGTAATTCGATCGTTTTCAATATCATCAGCAAAAATAATTACCCCACCTGTTTTGTAGGTAAATATTAAAAAAAATATAACCCCAAGAAAAAAAACAACCAATCCACTTAGTTGAAATGGCTTTGATAGCTTGTTTTTTACAATAAGTTCATTTATTCTAATATACTTACCGCCCATAAGTGAAAATGTATATCTTGAAATCAGAGCTCCAAAAAAAGTTGTAATGTATGAACTAATTATAAAAAATTTGAGATCAGGATCTATCGGAATTCTTGGAAAACGAGTGTCGCAGTACGAAAGAGCAATAAAACAGAAAGCCGTTTGATATAAATAAAAAAAAACAAAAGGATTCAACAAGTTCTTCAGATCAAAGAGCTTGTTTGTAAGATACAGCATTACTATTGATAAAAGAATAATCTCCCAGCTCATTTGGATTTATTTATTTCGGATAAAATACGCTTAGATGCACGCCCATCTAATTTATAAAAATATTGTGATATGAAATCATTATAATTTTTAATCTTAGAATTTATCATGGTCATATCTGACAAAACTTCTTTTAATTCTTTTGATGATTTAATAGTTATACAGCAATTGAGTCGATCATAATCCAATATATTTGAGGGAAAAGAACATAATGTTACCTGAATAAGTGGTTTAAAAAAAGCAATGGTCTCGTTGGCTACCGTAGAAGTTGTGGTAATTGTCACATCGCTATTCTTTATCAACTCGTGTATATTTTTGTCTTTTAATATCTTGATGTCTTCATTACCAAAAACCTTAGTTACTTCATCTATATTATCCATTGAGCTCGGATGGAGCTTTAAAGTAAGTTCATAGTTTTCATGAATTTTTGCTTTATAAAGCAGATTTAAATAATTAAGCACTTGGGCATTCCCTATTGGGTTGACGACTACTAATATCTTTTTGATACTTGTTATTAAACTATATTTTGGAACATGAATTAAGTCCATCTTTGGGGTTCCTGTTATTGATAACCTTTCTTCATTAGTGCCTCTGTTTGTAAACCACTTGTTTGAAAGTTCTCCCCAAGTAAACATCTTATCTGCCATCACTGGTAAATATCCGTAATCTAGAACTGTTGCTCCGTGTTGGAGTACATTTGTTTTTATACCCTCCTGCTTACAAAAAAGTACAAATGCCCTAGAAATTTTATGTGCATCTGTATTTAATACGAGTTGTTTTAAGAATGGTGATTTTTTAATTACTGATTTTGTACATATTAATATAAAATAAGTATCCAATAGATTAAGAATTAATAACAAAAATGGGGTTTTAAAAAGTTTTGATAAGTATTTAAGTTTAGTTCTAGACCTGTACAGACACAAGATATATCTCGGTAATTTTATTAGATAGTCAAAAACCCTAAAATAATGCCAGAGAAATACATTATTGTTTAATTTTAACCGCTTATCTGCAATGATTTCTGTGTAGTTTTCTTCAAAAGCATCTTGTACAATTCTCATATTGCTTACCATACTCTTGTTAAAAATGTCATTCAAAAAGAATACTTCAGTCTGTTTAAAAGCATTGTTTTGATTATTAAAAATAGATGAAATTGCTTTTAAATAATTATCAAGACTACATGTTTTAATTATCCCTAAGATTGAGTTTCTCTGCATTCTACTAAGGCGATACTCAAAAAGAAAAATCTGAGATAGAATAGCAATATTGACTCCACAAAATATAATCTCTGTATTGTGAAGTTTATCGATTAGTTGATGATTCTTATTTTTTACTTGCATTGAATAAGATATCTATGTTGTACTTCTTTGTACAAATAAAGTAAATAATTAAAAATTGAAAAAAATATGAAATTGCTGTTGTATATGCTGCGGCTATAATCCCATATTTTGGAATATAAATGAAATTTAGAATAATATTAATTATGGCTGCAAATATTGCGGGTATCATTAAATATTTTACATCTTTATAAAAGAATGGAATATTTGAGTATAAAGTGTACAAAAAATAAAAAAACATTCCGATTATTATAGGTGTAATGTAGTTCGATGCAGATAAATATGAATCATTGGAAATTAAAACAATTAGATAGTCGCCAAAAAAAATGAACCCTATACCGATTACTAAGATTACAAAAAAGTAAGTCTTAGCTGCTTTTCTCACTTTTTTAATTTTATTTTTTTTTAGGCTTACGAGGATAAACTTTTGCCACATCTTGTTTGTTGAAAGAAAAATTGCCGCAAATACTGATCCAATAGTGTATCCAATTGAATATTCAGCTACTGAAACGGTTCCTTGGTAAAAATTAATGATAAATCGATCTGCATAACTTAATGCTAATACTGATAGCATTGCTGGGATTAAAGGTAAACTAAATATCAATGAAGGCCTTAATAATTCAAACACATTTTGGAGGTTGCGTGTATAATTTGTTTTCTTTAAGTTAAAAGTAGCAATTAAAAGAAAAACTACTAATTGGGAAATAATGAAAGCATATTCATTTGGATAAATATAAAACATCAAAGGCACACTGATTAAAAAAGGAAAAGAGCTTCTAATTAAAAAAGTTAAATTATATTTTATAAAATCACCTTTAATCTGAAAATATGACAAACTACACTCAATCATTGCAAAGAAAGCAGCTGAACATAAAACAAAATAATCAATTGTAGGGTTTATCAGAAATATACCAATATAGTCCTTGATATAAAAAATAACCGACATTATAATGAAAACACAGAGGATAAACAAATTTAGGGTGCTAAGTAATGTGAGTATGTTGTTTTTATCATGTATGAAATAATTTTTCACATAGCTTCTTTGAGAAAAATCGAAAAAAACTGAAAATAATGGTACTGTAATCCAATAAAGAGATAATAAACCGAATTGATTTTTATCTAAAATATTAGTGAAAAAGGGGATTGAAAAAAACACAATCCCCTTAGAGACACCTTCGCCCAAGATATAATAAACATATCCTTTGGTTGTATCAGTGAATATTTTTTTCTTCAGCCTTTTTAAATGGAGATTTAAATAATTCAATTTTTCTTTTTAATTCATCGTGGGACCATTCCCACCATTTTAGTCCTTTTATATATTCGATTTCATCCTTTTCAAATCTATATCCTTTGGGCTTTGCTGGCACTCCGTATACTATTTGATAATCATCTATGTTTTTAGTTACAACAGAGCCTGCCCCAATGACTGCTCCATCTCCTACTTTTATTCCAGGCATGATTACTACATTTGCTCCAATCCATACATCATTCCCTATTTTAGTCTCAATCTCAATACGATTATCTCTATTTGTAAAACCATAATACTTTAAATATGTGAATGCGTGAGAGGAAATTTTTTTATAATTATGTTTAGTTGCTCCAATTGTAACATTCCATGAAATTGAAGAAAACTTTCCTATTATTGCATTAACAATAACAGAATTTCTTCCTATAGATGTGTAATCATTAATTGAGGAGTTTGTGACAAAACAATATCTTGAAATATTAATGAATTTGCCCAATTTAGAGTTTCTCACCTCAGCACCATAGCGAATAGCATTATTTCGCCGAAAATACTTCCGAAAATAATATAATAATGCAGACATCATTAATCTTATTGTGAATTTAAGTTGTTTAAGAATCGTTTCATGACTTCAAAGTTAGTATCTATATACTCGCCAACGTCTTTAAATTCAGAAAATTTAGTTTTTTTATAATGTTGGAGCTGCGCTTCAATATCCATTAATAAATCTTTGTCTTCAATATTAAATAAAGGGAGACCCATTGTTTGTGCCATGCCTTTACCGCGTCCATCTTCATTTATCAATAAAGAAGGTAAGCGTTTACTTAAAAAGTAAAGGTGTGCATGAACTCTGTAACCAATATGGAAATCACAATCATCATAAAATTTTAATCTATCAAGATCGTAGGCAACATCTTTTATTTCAATATTTCGTCTAATAAGCTTGGCTCCAAGAGCTTTAATAAGATAGCCAATTGTTGCTCGTATGCTAGTGTGTTTGTCTGGCAAAATTCCTCTGTGATAGGACATGGTAATTTTGGCATTTGGAAACTGTCTTACCAACACTTTAATTAAACTCAAAGTTTGTCTTATTAATTTTGGATCTGCAGCTGTAGTAAAAACAATCTTCTTTATTTCTTTTTTATCCCTAAATGCTTTCCCAATATGATCTAAATCATACCATACGGGACATCCGGTCATCAAAACGTTCTCAAATCCATTTCTCTTAAGCACTTCTTGTGTAATATTATCTCTACAACTTGAATTTTTAATAGTCTGGTGTACATGATTTAAAAGCTTTTTGGATTCATTATTAAAATTAAACAGGTTAGGGTTTCCTGAGGGTCTACCACACCAGCCAAGCCCAAATGGAACAATAGGCACCTTGATCTGTTTTAAATCATCAACTAAGGGATAGATCCCCTTGTATATATCTGATGTATAAGCGGGCCCTCCACACAATACGATAAATCTAGATTGATTAATTGTATTAAGGTATTGGTCTAATTTTTTTGTTCTGTTAATTATTAAAATATCGTCATCAACAAATTTTTCAAAAAGTTTTTTTGCTCTGTCAGTGATTAAAAAATCACCAATATTTTTGATTTGTCCACTTAACAATATTACCATAATTTATTTCTTTATCATCCCCCATTGTAATACACTATCTTCTTGTAAATCATCTAAGGCTATGCAACCAATAACATCATTAATATGCTTAGGAGATATACCACTTGCGGGCCTTTTCCAAGTAAGCATATCAAGCGAAATTGTTTGACCCTTTTTGATTTCTTTTGAGGTTACTAGACTTCTTCTAGCGTTGGCGCGAGAAATTTCTTCAGTAGAAAGAGGTTTTTTTTCAAATGATCCAATAGTCTTATAAATCGACTCAATTTTATTGAAAAAATGTTTTAAGTCTGTTTTATCCATAGCATGATAATGATCATTGCCTGGAAGGGTTTTGTCATGAGTGAAATGTTTTTCAATAATGACCGCACCAAGAAGGTTTGCACTAACCAAAACACTCATGTCGTTAGGAAGTGTGTGGTCTGAATAGCCTGGAATACAGTCTTGGAATTTCGTCATTAGATTTTTAATCATTCCTAAATTTGCGTTTTCGTCTAAGGTTGGATAGTTCAAAATGCAATGCATTAAACAAACTGGAATCTGATACTCGTGAATCTTTTCTAATGCTTGTTGAACCTCCCAAATGTAAGATGCTCCAGTAGATAAAATAATTGGTTTCCCGAATCCACACATTAATTCTATAAAAGGTAGATTCGTGATATCTGAAGAAGAAATTTTAAAAACGTCCATCAATTCGTTTAAAAAAATTGCTGAGGAACTATCAAAAGGTGTAGACATAAACTCTATATCAAAATCATCACATGATCTTTTTAGCTCTTCGTACTCCTTTTTCCAAAATTTATCATACTTTTTAAAAAGCTCATACTGACTTTTGGTTGCTTCTTTGCTGGTATCCCAATAGGATGGACTGTGCTTAGATGCTATTGTTTCTGCTTTATATGTTTGAAATTTAATTGCATGAGCCCCTCCTTCTTTCGCTTCTTCAATAAGTCGTTTGGCTAATTCCATAGACCCTTCGTGATTAACCCCCGCCTCTGCTATAATATAGGGTTTCCTGACTAAATATGGGTCTGCTTTATGATTTTGGATAATATTTTTTAGTTTCATCTGTTTATCTCTTGTTTAATTAAATTTATAACTCTAACCTTTCCTTTTTTTATGTTAGATCTTAGCATTTTCTCTTGCATCTCATTCCTGAAATCAAAATTTTCTAAAATAGAGAGAAGTGATTTTGATATGAGTTTATCAGGTATTTTATAGCCCGCACCTAAGTTAAGAAATCCATTTTCTTCAGAAGCAAATAAATGTGTTTTTTCTCTTTCGTTTTGGCATAGTACAATGCAAGGGACTCCAATGGAAGCAACTTCAAATGTTGTTCGCCCAGCAGAGGTAAATACAACATCAGCATTATACATTTCTTCAGAGATGTTCTTAATGTTAATTTTTAAATTAACATTGGGATAATTTTCCTTAATTCTCTCTGAAAACTTGTAGCCTAAACCAGCAACAACCGTAATATTAAATTTTTGTTTGAAATCTCTTTCAAGAATTTTTAAAATTCTTTCTGTATAATTGTTTGGATCAACACCGCCAAAAGACAAAAGAATCTTCTTAACTTTTGAGTTAATTTTCTTTGTCTTGGTAAAATAAAATTCATCTCTTAAAATAAAATATTTTTCGCCGTAATATTGATTTTTTACAAAATTAGTGTCAGGGTACATTGCATTAATTACAAGATCGGCACAGGCTGCGCCTTCTCCAATATCCTCAAAGTTGATTACTTTAAAATTTTGATTTTTCAATGATTGAATGTACTCAATATCTGTATCCAAAATATCATTTATTATAATATCGGGGCTAAGTTCAATAATATCATCTAAAATTAATTGTGACTTTTGTTTTATAACTTCATAATTCGATTCTTTAATTTTGCTGAAAGCTAATTCACTCCCTGTTGTTGTCAAAAAAACAACTCTGTGATCCAAAATGTTATTTGCTATGCTTAACGTGTTGTACACGTGACCCATTCCAATTTCATTGTTGCCAGCTACTACAAATAAGATTGTCTTTCTCCTCAAATAAAATTCACATAAATTCCAGTCATGAAAATCATCAATATCGATTCCTTCTTTTTTTGACAAAAGAAATATTTCGACTTTTTGACCTATTCTAGATGTTTCAGAAATAAATTCTGGTTTTGTAATAACAAACCCTCCAGACTCCTTGTATGTCTTGGGTAACAATTGGCGATTAAGTCGTTTTTTATAGTTTGGAATGAATTTATTATTGACCTTTTTCCAAGTTAAATGCGTATCTTCTACTCCGGAAATTAAAGTATCTAACTGCTTTGAAAAAAAATAATCAATAGCATTATTCAATGTTTTAAAGCTAAGTAAGGGAGAGGTTGGTTGTAATGTAATTACGGCACTAAAACCTTGTTCTTGACTTTCACAAATCTTTACAAAAACATCATAAATAACTGGGTCTAGAGTTATATTATCATCAGATTTTTCTGAATCCCGTTTTATAATTTTTGCACCAAACTTTTGAGCAATCAAACTAATCTCTTGATCCTCTGTAGAAACATAGGAGTAAAAATCGTATCCCTTTAACATTTGGGTATTTCTTATGGAGTAATAAATTAAAGGGTAATTATTAAGAATCCTAAGGTTTTTTCTTGGAATTCCTTTTGAACCTCCCCTTGCAGGTATAATTATTAATATTTTTTTCATCAAATTATATCAAGATTACTTCAGTCTTCCATTAAATAATTAACAATATTTGAAATCTTTGGAGAATAAAAATAAGGGTCATACTTACCTTCTAATTCTTGGGTGTTAAATATTATATTTCCTCCTGCTTTATTTATAGTAATGTATTTACTAGGCTTAAACCCATTTACTAATAACTCGTTAGTAAAAATGTACTCCTTATCTCCATAAACTAGTTTCACTGAATACAATGTTATTTCCTCTTGATTTATGTTTTTCCCCACATCTAACCTTATACGAAAAGGTATTATATGCTCTGGCAAAGTGAATTTAATTTCTTGTGGTTTCAATGAGCCAAGCACTTTTACATCAACAAAATCTTGGGGATGAAATGTCAAATCTCCTTCTTCGTAAAAATACACTTCAAAAACATCATCTGCGGTTACTCGTGCATTTATTATACATTCAAGAGTTACTTCTTTTTTTTCAATAAACTGATTGGACTTTGGGGCTTGTTTGCAAGCTGAAAGGACCAATAGTGCAACTATCAACAAAATTCGCATAATTATCTTATTTTTTTAAACTTATTTTCCAATTTAAAATTCGAGTCTCAATTTCTTTTTCAATTTTTGTAGTCTCCAATACACTATACTCTGGACGCTTAGCGGCGGTTGGATAATCTTCTGTTTTGATGGGCTTAACAACCACTTGCTTGTTGAAGTGATTAAAAATTTCAACAGCAAAATCATACCAGCTAACAACTCCTTCGTTGCTATAATGGTAAATACCATAATGAATCATTTTATCAGCTATTATTTTTAAAATCGCTTCTGCCAAATCCCCTGCATATGTGGGTGAACCCAATTGATCAGAAACGACACTGATCTCCTCTCGTGTCTCTGAAAGTCTCAGCATGGTTTTCATAAAATTATTACCATATTCCGAATACAGCCAAGATGTTCGCACTATAAAATAGGCATCCATAAACTCCTGTATGCTGCGCTCACCCTGCAGTTTGCTAGCGCCATAAACCCCTAAAGGGTTGGGTGTATCAGTTTCTTTGTAAGGGCTCGTTTGCTTTCCGTCAAAGACAAAATCTGTTGAAACGTGAATTAGTGTTACATTAAAATTTTTGCATAATTGAGCTAAATATTTAGGTCCGTCTGCATTAACCTTAAAAGCTGTTTCTTTATCGGATTCTGCCTTATCAACATTGGTATATGCCGCACAATTGACACAAAAATCAAATGGGCTTTGTGCCGAAAAATACCGCTCTAAAGAACTGTAACTAGTAATGTCTAAGGTGTTGATGTCTTCAAAAAAAAACTCAATTTCAGAAAAGCGCGATGAGGCATGTTTTAAGCATTGACCCAATTGTCCATCGCCTCCTGTAACTAGAACTCTTGTCATAATTTTAGATTTTCTAACGTGGGGAGCAAGCAATCTTTATCAGACACTATCAACTCGCTTTTCTTCAAAACCCAATCAATCTTTAAGTCTTTATCATCATAAATAATACCTCTTTCTGAGGCTTTATTATAAAAGTTGTCACACTTATAAGAAAAAATGGCTGTATTACTCAATACAACAAACCCGTGTGCAAATCCACGAGGGACAAACAGTTGTTTTTTGTTGTCTTCTGATAATTCTACAGAAACATGCTCTCCAAAAGTGGAGGAGTTTTCCCTAACATCTACAACAACATCCAAAACCTTTCCTTTAATCACTCGAACCAATTTAGATTGGGCGTATTTTCCTGCCTGAAAGTGCAACCCTCTCAACACCCCTTTTGATGAAAAAGATTCGTTGTCCTGAACGAAATTAATATTTAGCCCTAGTTGATCATTGAATGTGTTTTGATTAAAACTTTCAAAAAAATAACCTCTATCATCTTGAAAAATTGTGGGTTCTAATTCAAAACATCCTTTTAATTTGGTCTCTGTAACTGTCATTTGGTGTGTTTAATTAAACTTAACAAGTTTTTACTATATCCGCTTTTGGATAGCGCTTTAGCTAAGTCCTTAAACTGATCTTTAGAAATATATCCCATTTCATATGCAGCTGCCTCAATAGAGCCTACCTTTAACCCTTGTCGTTCTTCAATCGTTTCAACAAACTGAGAGGCTTGCATTAAAGATTGAAATGTTCCCGTGTCTAGCCATGCTGTCCCCCTATCCAATATGCTTACGCTAAGCTTGTCGTGTGTTAAATATTGCTTATTAACGTCCGTTATTTCTATTTCACCTCTGTGGCTTGGTTGAATATTCTTTGCAATGCTAACCACATTGTTGTCATAAAAGTAAATTCCAGGAACTGCATAGTTGGATTTCGGTTTTTCAGGTTTTTCTTCAATACTGATAACTTTTCCTTTGGCATTAAATTCCACAACGCCATAACGCTCAGGGTCTTGCACTCTATATGCGTATATTACTCCTCCTTCTGGGTTATTGTTGCTTTGAAGCAGTTTAGACAAACCCGATCCATAAAAAATATTATCCCCCAAAATTAAAGCCACCTTGTCTTTACCAATAAAATCTTCGCCAATAATAAATGCTTCAGCCAAACCATTGGGCGCTTCTTGAACCGCATATTCAAATACACAGCCATACTTTTTACCGTCACCTAATAACTTACGAAATAAAGGAAGGTCAGAGGGTGTAGAAATAATAAGAATTTCTCTAATTCCAGCATACATTAAAGTCGAAAGCGGATAATAAATCATCGGTTTGTCATACACAGGCAAAAGTTGTTTGCTAACCGATAGGGTTAGTGGGTGTAATCGAGTGCCTGAGCCGCCTGCTAGGATAATTCCTTTCATGACTTGTTGAGTTTGTGTTTTTTTGTGTAATAGTCTTTGTATGCCCCAGAATTTACGTTTTCTAACCATGTGGGATTGTTCAAATACCAGTCGATGGTTTTTGAAAGTCCTTCTTCAAAAGTAACCGAGGGCTTCCAATTCAATTTTTGACTGATTTTGGTTGCATCAATGGCATACCGCTTGTCGTGTCCGGGTCGGTCTTTTACATACGAAATCAGTTGCTCCGAAGATCCTGTGGGTCGGCCCAACTTTTGATCCATTTGCTGACACAAGAGTTTGACCAAATCACTGTTTTTCCATTCGTTAAATCCGCCAATATTATACGTTTCACCTAAATCGCCTTCGTGAAATATAAGATCAATCGCCTTGGCGTGGTCTATCACATACAACCAGTCTCTGGTATAATTGCCGTCTCCATACACTGGAAGGGGTTGTTGGTTGATAATGTTATTTATAAATAGGGGAATCAGCTTTTCTGGAAATTGATTGGGTCCGTAATTGTTCGAACAGTTCGAAATCACATACGGCAAACCATAGGTTTCGCCATAGGCGCGAACAAAGTGGTCGGAGCTTGCCTTGGAGGCCGAATAGGGAGAGTTAGGGTCATAAGCAGTGGTTTCGGTAAACAATCCCGTTTCGCCGAGACTTCCATACACCTCGTCCGTACTGATATGATAAAAACGCTTTGTGTGAAAATTGGAGTCCCATAACTTTTTGAATGCATTGAGTAAATGGAGCGCTCCTAGAATATTGGTTTTTACAAAGTCAAGAGGACTTTCAATGGACCTGTCAACGTGCGATTCCGCCGCCAAATGAATTACGCTGTCAAATCGATGGGTTTGGAATAGCGTGTCTATAAACGTCTCATCGGTAATGTCGCCTTTTATAAAATGGTAGTTTGGTTTTGACTCCAGGTCTTTTACACTTTCTAGATTTCCTGCATAGGTCAATGCATCCAAATTGAAAACTTGGTAATGGGGGTGTTTTTCAACAAAAAGTCGAACCGTATGTGATCCTATAAATCCCGCTCCGCCTGTTATGAGTATGTTCATTGCTATAAGTTTATAATCTATCCGTTGTAAGACTTCGAGGCAAAAATCCTTTGACGTCAAAGATAACACTTTTTGAATCGTTGCGAATGGAAGAAATATCAAGGGTTTTAAATTCGTCGTGACCCACTGCCAAAACAATCGCCTCGTAAGTGTGCTGAATGCTTTGTATTAAAGAAATCCCAAATGTTTTTTGAACCTCATCGGGTTGGGCTTGTGGATCATATACATCGACTTGAACGCCTTCTTTTTGAAGTTCCTTAACTACGTCAATCACTCGAGAATTTCGAATATCCGGGCAATTTTCCTTAAACGTAATTCCCAATACAAGCGCTTTGCTTTGTTTGATGGATTGCTCGTTTTTTTTCAAATGGGAAAGTATCCGTTGGGCAATGTGCGTTCCCATGGTATCGTTCACTTTTCGTCCTGAAAGTATTACATCAGGAGCATATCCCAATTGCTCGGATTTGTAAGTCAAATAGTACGGATCCACACCGATACAGTGACCTCCAACAAGTCCGGGGCGAAAGGGTAAAAAATTCCATTTCGTTTCGGCTGCTTCCAACACCTCCAAAGTATCAATGTTCATTTTTTCAAAAATCAATGCCAATTCATTGATTAGAGAAATGTTTAAATCGCGTTGGGTGTTTTCAATAATTTTGGATGCCTCCGCTATTTTTATACTGGATGCCTTGTGAGTAGGAACCGATAAAATAGATTGGTAGAGCGCATCAACTTCGTCCGCAATTTTTGGTGTACTCCCCGAAGTTACTTTTCGAATGTTGGTTACATTTCGATTTTTATCCCCAGGATTTACGCGTTCGGGTGAGTACCCACAATAAAAATCTTTGTTGAATTGAAGACCACTTGCTTTTTCCAAAACAGGTACACAATCTTCTTCGGTACATCCTGGATACACCGTTGATTCGTATATCACCAGATTGTTTTTTTGAAGGTACCTTCCAACCGTTTTGGAAGCGGTCAGCAAAGGAGCTAAATCAGGTTTTTTATCTTTGTCAATAGGAGTTTGAACGGTAATAATATAGATGTCAGCGTTTTGCAGGGATGTTTCTTTTGCTGTAAAATCAATGCCTGTTAGGCTTTCGAGCGCTTTGGTTGAGAGTTCTTGGGTGGCGTCTATTCCTGATTGAAGCTCCTCGATTCTCTGTTGAGAAGTATCAAACCCTATGACTTTATGGCCGGCTTTGCTAAATGCGGCTGCTAATGGCAATCCTACATAGCCCAATCCCACAACAGCCAATATGGGGTTTTTCCGAGCCAACTAGTCGTTTGTACGTTTGAGTAAAAATGCGTCTAAGGCTTTAAAAATAAGCCACAAAGCAAATAGCACAATGCCTCCTAAGGCGCCCATAACGATGAGGTTGCTAATCCCTGATCTTTCATAACCCACTTCAGGAAAATCTGAGATTACCTTTAAAATTTCTTGGCTCTCCAATCGCTCTTCGTTATTTGACTCCAATTGACTTTGAAGAATGAGTTTTCGGTCGAGCAACAGCAATTCTTTGTTGTTTTGCCCTTGTTGTTCCATAACAATGGAAGTCGATGCATTTTGCTTTTTGGCCTCTTCCAATAAGACTTTTTCATAAACACCTCGCAACGAATCGGTTTCTTGTAAAGAAACCAGCGTTAACGAATCATTGAGTGCAATGTTTTTGAGCGTTACCTGTTGCTTGCCTTTGAAGTAGTCGTTTTCTGAAATAGAAGCCAAAATAGGTTTTCGAAGGGCTGGGTATATCAGTCGGTCTTTCGAAGAAACTGTAATTTGGTGTTGTTTGTAGTCAATCGGATCCAAGGTGCTTAAATACTTCTCATAATTAATTTCCTCTCTAGAAATTGAATCCAAACTGAGTAACAAGCTATTGTACTTTTGGAGTTTTGTCGATTCAGAAATTACAGGGGCTACTTCAAACTCCATTAATGATGCGGCTTGTTGCGTGCTAATTTTCAACACTTTGGATAGTTGTAATGAATCCTGTTGCGCTACCAAGGCGTTGTAGTAGGCAATGTTGTTATAAAGTTGGCGAGAACTCTCAAAATTAGGAGCGACCACCAGGGTTCCTTCATAAACTATAGGTGAATAAATATGCTTTACCAACCCAATGGATCCTCCAATAATACCCGCTATTAAAAATCCTACGATATTTCTTCGAACAGCTACCAAAAGGTTGATTAAAAGCGTAAAAAGAGTCGTAAATATGGATCCTACAAAACTAAAAAGCCTATTAAAAGCGTTGCCAATAAGTGTAAATAGTTGTCCTAAATCAACCTCTTCGTTTTGAGAGGGTGGTGTGGGGTTGGTTGAATTGCTCATATTATTTTGAGTTAATAATTTTTTGAATCATTTTATGTGTAATCAAGTAAGTGGGCTTTACTCCCGTAGCACCAAGCCCTCCTGAGGCAAGTGTACTTCCTGTTTTTAAGGGGTTGTCCGAAGCATAATAGGCATACCGAACCACAACATCGTTTGAAATACTTTTACGAATTTTTGAGGCCGACTGTATGGCTTTTTGATAATGAGCTCCTTCCATTTCTATACCAATTGCATTCCAAGTGGAGTTGCGAAAATACAACAA
>ENA-OUOG01002614-OUOG01002614.1-marine-metagenome-genome-assembly--contig:-NODE-2614-length-18342-cov-6.396058_pt1 | contig 18342 bp, 19 predicted proteins | sample MGYA00248635_ERZ508505 | MGnify/ENA primary metagenome ERZ508505 (study PRJEB26176, sample SAMN06267871) | marine metagenome | isolation source: Saanich Inlet, British Columbia, Canada | place: Pacific...
ATAGTAGGATTTCCTCACGAAATCAAAGGCAATGCACTTTATGGATTTGTTACCCTAAAAACAGAATGTTTAACGTCTGAAATTGAAATAATAAAATCTGAAATTAATACGATAATCTCAAAACAAATTGGGCCAATTGCAAAACTTAATAAAATTCAAATTACAAACGGATTACCAAAAACAAGATCTGGAAAAATCATGAGACGTATTCTTAGAAAAATTGCTCAAAATGACACAGAGAATCTTGGGGATATTAGCACCTTGCTTAATCCAGATGTTGTGCAATCCATAATTGATAATTCCATAAATTAAAAATATATTCTTATGAAAACAAAATTATTAGTATTCCTACTCCTAACTCTTTCTATAGTGAGTTGTAAATGTGAAAACAAATGCAAATCTTCATCAACTTATAATGATAGTTCTGAAAAATCAGATCAGTATCTAGGGGGTGTAAAAATGATTCCAATACAGACCCCAAAAGGAGAATTTAAGGTTTGGACTAAAAGAGTTGGGAACAATCCTACAATGAAAGTTCTATTGCTTCATGGTGGGCCTGGTATGACACATGAAATTTATGAAAGTTTTGATGGTTACTTCCCAAATGCAGAAATTGAATATTACTATTATGATCAGTTAGGATCGTATTATAGTGATCAACCAGAAGATGTATCCTTATGGGATTTAGACCGATTTGTGGAAGAAGTAGAGCAAGTACGTATTGCTTTAGGCTTAGACAGTTCTAATTTTTATTTATTTGGACAGTCATGGGGAGGTATTTTAGGAATGCAGTACGCTTTAAAGTATCAACAACATTTGAAAGGATTAATTATTTCTAATATGGTACCATCAATACCAGATTATATTGCTTATTCAGAAAATGTTTTGGCACCACAATTAGATGCTGACGTGTTAGAGGAAATAATGACTTATGAAAATAAAGAAGATTATTCTAATCCACGATATATGGAACTTTTAATGAATAATTATTACACAGAACACATCATAAGAAAGCTAGTAGCCGAATGGCCAGAACCACTAAATAGAAGCTTTAAACATATTAATCATGATGTTTATGTTACTATGCAAGGGCCAAGTGAATTCGGTGTTAAAGGCGATGCTACTTTAAAATTTTGGGATATCAAAGATGAATTAAAAAACATTGGTGTGCCAACTTTAAGTATTGGTGCTACTCACGACACAATGGATCCAAAACAGATGGAATTTATTGCTAATGAAGTTCAAAATGGACGATATTTATTATGTCCCAATGGTAGTCACTTGTCGCAATTTGATGATCAAAAAGTGTATTTTGAAGGACTCATAAAATTTATTAAAGATGTTGATAGTGGAAAATTCTAAAATTCTAGTAATTTGTCCATAATAAACTTGTAGTAGCTCATATCCGCTGGTACAATTTTAAATGCAGAATGTTTTTGTTGCATGCAAATTTCCATTTCCTCAAAAGAAAAAAGGCGAATATCATCAACTTCCTCTTTCTGAATTACTAAATCTTTTACATTGATTTTTAGTTCAGATAGAAACACATGCTGAAATTCACAATCTATGATGCCATTTGAAAACTGGTTTACATTTTTACGGATATCAATCAGACGCAAATCATCAGATTTAAGTTGTAGACCTATTTCTTCATGGACTTCACGTAATGCACCATCCAAAATGGACTCTCCAGAAGACACATGCCCCGCAACAGATACATCCCAAAAGCTTGGAAATGTTTGTTTGTTAGGGCCACGCTTTTGCAATAAGAGAGAAGGAGTAGAGGTATAAAACCAAATATGAACCGTAGGATGAAATAATCCTTTTTGATGTGCTATGGATTTTTCACAAATTTGACCTGTTGGCTTTCCAGACTCGTTCCAAATGTCTAAAAACTCTTTCAAATTTATTCAAAGTAACTAAAAGTTTCACCAGCTTTTATTTTCAAAAGTGATTCATAAATCATACGAATAACATTTTCTACATCGTTTCGGTGAACCATTTCTACAGTTGTGTGCATGTAACGAAGTGGTAATGAAATTAATGCAGATGCTACACCACCATTACTATAGGCAAAAGCATCAGTATCAGTTCCTGTAGCTCTTGAAAGTGCTGCACGCTGGAATGGAATTTTGTGATTTTCTGCTGTATCTACAATCAAATCACGTAATTTTTGTTGTACCGCTGGAGCATAGGCAATAACCGGTCCGTCACCCATTTTACAATGGCCTTGCTTCTTTTTGTTAATCATTGGTGTTGTAGTATCGTGTGTAACATCAGTAACAATAGCTACATCTGGTTTAATAGTATGTGTAATCATCTGAGCTCCTCGAAGTCCAATTTCTTCTTGAACAGAGTTTGTAACATACAACCCAAATGGTAATGTTTTTTTATTTTCATGAAGCAATCGAGCAACTTGGGCAATCATAAAACCACCCATTCTATTATCCAGTGCACGACAAACAAAATGGTCTTTGTTAAGGATATGAAATTCATCTGGGTAAGTAATTACGCAGCCCACGTGAACTCCTAAGTTTTCAACACCCTCTTTGGATTGACACCCGATATCAATAAAAATATTATCTGGTTTTGGAGATTGTTCCTTGGCAAGTGTGCGCGTATGAATGGCTGGCCATCCAAAAACACCTTTCACAATGCCATTTTTTGTATGAATATTTACCACTTTACTAGGAGCAATTTGATGATCGCTACCGCCATTACGGATAACATAAATCAGACCGTCATCAGAAATATAATTGACATACCAAGAAATTTCATCGGCATGACCTTCAATGACAACTTTAAATTTTGCTTCGGGATTAATGATACCAACAGCAGTTCCATAAGTATCTGTTATAAAGGTATCTACATAAGGTTTTAAATAATCCATCCATAACTTTTGACCATTCCACTCATATCCAGTAGGTGATGCATTATTTAAGTATGTTTCTAAAAAATCGAGTGCTTTTTGATCTAAAACTTGTTGTTTTGCCATGGTAAAAAATTTGTACTAAAATAATAAATATCATTGAGTAAAAATATTTCATGTGCGTATATTTTTTAAATTTGAAATCTATTAGAAACTTCATATGAGATTCATTACTTTTTTTTGTTTTTTTGGATTGCTTTCGAGTTGGGGTCAAACAGAACCAATAGAAACAGATTCCATCCCTAAGCAATATCTTATAGTAGTTGGTGATACCATAACAAAACAATCTATTGATTTAGATGAAGTTGTGATTTTACCTCGTTTGCGCATAAAATCAGGCAAAGCGAGAAGACGTTATCTTATTTTGCAACGTAAAATCCTCAAGGTATATCCCTATGCAAAACTTGCATCAGAACGACTTCAAAGTATGAATGAGCGCTTGTCTAATGTGAAAAGTAAAAGGAAACGTAAAAAATATACCAAAAGAGTTCAAAAATTTGTTGAAGATGAATTTTCAGAAAAACTTAAAAAATTCACAATAACAGAAGGACAGATTCTTATCAAACTTATTCATCGTCAGACAGGCAGTACTGCTTTTGATTTAATAAAAGAATTGCGTAGTGGTTGGCGTGCATTTTGGTACAACAATACAGCCAAATTATTCAAAATGTCTTTAAAAATCCCTTTTGATCCTATGTTAAACGAAGAAGACTATTTAATTGAGGATATTTTACAGCGTCAAATCCAAAAAGGTAATTTAGAATACCAAAAATCACATAAATCATTCGATTTGTACAGTTTAAGCAAGCTTTGGAATCAAAAAAAAGGCAAATAATAAGACTTTTTTTTAATTATTTTTCCCACTTATGACATATATATGCCCGAATATTACGTCAATTGGCCGTTTGTTACATGGTGCTTTAATATGTGGTATAAAAGTGCTTAACTTTGTTGAGAACAAAAAGGAAAGGTTATACTTTATGTCCATTCTTACCTTTTTTGCCTCATAATTACCTACATTAAACTTCGCGGTCATGATTCCCCAAATCTTGGCCGCAAGTTTATTTTGTACTACTAATAAAAACAATCGAAAGCTAAATGCCATTAAATAAAATTATAAATATATAATTGTTAGCCACAAGAAGAAGACACAGTATGAAAAACAATACATTTTTCCTTTTCTCGTATGGTACACTACAATTAGAAAAAGTTCAAATTGAAAACTATGGACGAATATTAAAGGGAAGAAAAGACAGTTTACCAAAATACAAATTGGACAAACTACAGATAATAGATAAAAAAGTTTTAGAAAAAAGCGGTAGAGAATTTCACCCAATTACTGTTAAAACAGATAGCCCCAATGATATAATTGAAGGAATCATATTCGAAATAACTGAATCGGAACTTGAAAAAACTGATAAATATGAAGTGAGTAATTATAAAAGGGTCTTGGAAACATTTACTTCTGGACAACAAGCTTGGATTTATGTTTCAAAACAAGAAAAATCCTTATCAACAATCAATGAAAATATATCCAAAATTAGGGCGAGAATAGAAAATGCTTGTAAATATTCAAACAGAAGCCCAAACGAAATACAACTATTGCTTGCAACTAAAACTGTAAGTAGCGAAAGGATAAAAGAAGCATTTAGTTGTGGAGAAACCTTAATAGCCGAAAATAAGGTTCAAGAAATAAAGCAGAAGTTTAATGACCTAAATGAGTTCTCTTTTAAACAACATTTTATAGGGCATTTACAAACTAACAAGATTAAAGATATATTAAAATATAATGTTAGTTGTATTCAAACAATTGATCGAATTGAATTGGTTGAAAAATTACACAAAAGATTGTTACTTGCAGACAAAACAATTGATGTTTTAATTCAAGTAAACACTTCAAATGAAACCAGCAAATTTGGCAATAAACCAACTGAAGCAGTAGACTTTATAAAACAAGTTTCCGAGTTTGAGACCCTAAAGATTAGAGGCTTAATGACAATTGGTTTATTTAGTTCTGACTCTGAAAAAGTTAGGAAATGTTTCAGGCTCTTAAAATCTATACAACAAGAAGCAATAGAAAAGCAAATACCAAATGTAGAAATGGGAGAACTTTCAATGGGTATGAGTGGGGATTTGGAAATTGCAATTGAAGAAGGAGCAACAATAATCCGAGTAGGAACAGCTATTTTTGGAGAAAGACAATATCCTGATAGTTACTACTGGAATGAAAATGAATAAAAAATACCAGTGGCTAACATTGTATAAAAATAATAGACCATTATATGAAATAGGCCAAAATTACTGCCGCAAGAATAGCACCTAACTTACTTATGTTAAATTGATGTCCTTCGTCAGCCTCAAATAAAATAACAGTAGCTATGTGAAAAAACATACCAATGACTATAGCAACTAAGCTGTAAAACAAATGATTTGAGACAATCATATTTTTTGAAACAAATGTACCTATGGGGGTTAGAAAAGCAAAAGCAACGACAAATAAAATCACCTTAGGTCTAGACAATTTAGAAGATAAAAGGAAAGATGTGATAAGAATGGCTACAGGAATTTTGTGAATAAAAACACCATAGACAATCGTGTCATGGCCAGAGATCGGAAAACCTTCTAAAAAAGAGTGAATCCCTAAGCTTATAAATAAAAGCCAAGGGAAACTGTTCTCAAAATTTTCATGATGATGTAAATGACCATGTTCTGCACCTTTTGAAAAAAATTCTAATATTATTTGTATGATAATTCCTGAAAGTACTAGAATCCCAGCGTATTTTGCATTTAAATTTTCATAAACATCTGGCAAAAGCTCAAAAATGGTTGTTGACAACAAAAATGCTCCACTAAAGGTTAGTAGTAATTTTAAATTGATACTTTTTGATTTCAAAAACCAAAGCGAAAGGAGTAGACCCACAACTACAGAACAAAATGGAAGGATAAAATCAAGCATTCTTTTTAAAAATTAAAATTAAACGATCAGAAGTTTTTGCACTAAATGGCTCTAGATTGTAATTTCCAAAACATTCTACAAAATTAAGATTTGCTTTTGATATCATTCTAAGAAAGTCTTTTTGAGTAAAAGCGCGGACTTTTTCTTTAAATTGAAAAGATAATTTACCATCCACTACGTCAATAGTTTTTGTGATTACTCCATTTGTGTATTGACGTTTAATAGCAAAATGAACACCGTCAATTTTAATAGAATTTTGAGGCACCAAATGGTTTAAAACTCTGGTACTGTTCATAAAATCAATGACTCCAATTCCGTTTAACTTTAGACTGCTTTTTATTGTGTCTAATACTTTAAAATTGTCCTCAATAGAGTCAAAATAGCCAAAACTAGTAAACAGATTTAGTACAATATTATAGGTATTATCAAGAGGAGAACGCATATCGTGGATTTTAAACCTTAGACGTTGATTAGCGCTTTTATTTGCTTCCATAATACTTTGTGAAGAAAGATCAACTCCAGTGACATCAAAACCAAGTGAGTTCAATAAAATGGAATGACGCCCTTTACCACAAGCTAAATCTAATATAGTTTGATCCTTACTTTTGTTTAAATAAGCAACAAGGTTTTTCATAAACTGCTGCGCTTCTTTGTTGTTTCTTTGTTTGTAGAGAATGTGGTAGTATGGTGTATCAAACCAAGACTGAAACCATTTTTGTTGTTTTGTCATTTATTTCATGCTAACACCGACAAAAATACTGTATTTTTAGCATCTATTACAAAAAACCTTATGAATACTGATTTTGAAATGGTAGCCAAAACTCTTTATGGTTTTGAGGAACTTTTAGAAAATGAATTAAAGCAACTAGGTGCAATGCACATCAAAAAAGGAGTACGCCATGTTCGCTTTGTCGGAGACAAAGGATTCATGTATAAGTGTAATTTAGGGCTTCGAACGGCCATAAAAATACTTAAGCCTATTGCAAAATTTAAAGTTAAAAATGAAACCGATTTATATCAAAAAATTAAAAATATAAGTTGGGAAAAATACTTAAATAACGATGGGAGTCTGGCTGTAGGCGCTACGTTGAGTGGTGACAGATTTACACATTCACAATTTATTGCACTAAAAACAAAAGATGCTATTGTGGATCGCTTTAGGGAAAAAACTGGTCAGCGACCAAATATCGATTTACGTTTCCCAGATTTAAAAATTAATATTCATATTGATGGTGATTTTTGTAATGTATCCTTAGATAGCTCTGGAGAATCTCTTCATAAAAGAGGCTACAAAATCGCCACAAATATTGCACCAATAAATGAGGTGTTGGCTGCAGGACTTGTCTTATTATCTGGTTGGGATGGCCAGTCGGATTTTATGGACCCAATGTGTGGTTCAGGAACCCTATTAATAGAAGCTGCAATGATTGCTTGCAACATACCACCAAATCTAATGCGAAACGAATTTGCCTTTGAACGTTGGCAAGATTGGGATGTGGATTTGTTTGAAAAAATAGAAGAATCATTATTGTCAAAAACACGTGATTTTCATCATAAAATTTTGGGCTTTGATAAATCTCCAAGCGCAGTAAGGAAAGCTATAGAAAATGTAAAAAATGCACATCTAGACGAATTTATAACAATTAAGCATGAAGATTTTTTCAAAACACAAAAAGGTGGAGATGCTCCTCTGCACATCGTTTTTAATCCCCCATACGGAGAAAGATTAGATCTTGAAATGGAAAGTTTTTACAACGACATTGGTAGCACTTTAAAGCATAAGTATTCTGGGACAAAAGCATGGCTAATTACTTCAAATCTTGAAGCACTAAAGTATGTGGGTTTACGACCTTCGAGGAAGATTAAAGTTTTTAATGCCAAACTTGAATCTCGATTGGTGCTCTACAAGATGTATAGTGGAACAAAAAAAGTACACAAACAAAAATCAAACAACTAAAACTTTATTTAAGTATTTCTTGTTGTGACTTTTGTTTTGAAAAATAAATTAGAAATAGCGCAACTATAAAAGTCACAACTGGAAGAATCAGTTGTGATCCTCTTATTTCAATGTATTTCTGAATGAAAAAATTATAAACGTGTTGTGCAACTAATGCAAAAAAAGAAATAATATACATAAAATATGCCCATTTTTTTCTAATTATAAGTCCAATTGACCCTAAAAAACCTCCAAATACAGCAACAGCAAAAGCAGCTGTTACCCAAGCAGGTAGATTTGAAAAATAAAGTTGATTTTCTTCTTGTAACATTTTAAGGGCTTCATCGGTCATATAAGCCTGACCCAAATATGCTGTAACTCCCTTGTAATTCCAAAGAAGAGCAATAATGGAAATTAGCCAATAGATTGGAGTAGGTTTTATAACTGCGTTTATAATAATTTTTTTTTGAGATTTTCTATAAATCTAATAATTTTTTTAATAATCATAAAAAATCACATTTAAATTATTTGATAACTCAAAAAAGGGGTTATTTTTGCAAAGTTGAACTAAGACCAAATAATGCTTACATCATACGAAAAGGAAGAACGAAAAGCTGGCAAAGAGCTTTACCATTATCAAAAAGGAGCAATACAAAAGATTTTCGAATGCTTTGAATCTGCCGATGACGATTACCACCTATTATACCAGCTTCCAACCGGAGGAGGAAAAACTGTTATTTTCTCAGAAATTGTTAGTCAGTACCTAAAAACAAGAAAAAAGAAAGTATTGGTAATGACTCACAGGATTGAGCTTTGTAAGCAAACCTCTACCGTTTTAAGTGAATTTGGAGTTACAAACAAAGTTGTAGACAGCAAAGCCAAGCTAGAGGATCAAGGCGAGTATGATTGTTTTGTAGCTATGGTTGAAACACTTAACAACAGGTTAAAAGATGATAAATTAGATATTTCCGATATTGGACTTGTTATTATTGATGAGGCACATTATAATTCGTTTACAAAGCTTTTTAAATTTTTTGAAAAATCATTTATCTTAGGAGTTACTGCAACACCCTTAAGCTCAAATATCGAGCTACCTATGACGGATAATTACAACGAACTTATTGTTGGTGAAAGCATTGAATCACTCATCGAAAATCGATTTTTAGCCAAAGCAAATATGTACTCTTTCAATGTTGGATTAACATCCTTGGTAGTTGGTGCTAATGGCGATTATACCGTAAAATCATCAGAAGAACTCTACACAAACAACGAAATGCTTTCAAAATTAATGGAAGCCTATCTTGAATGTTGCAAAGGAAAAAAAACATTAATTTTCAACAATGGTATAAACACATCTTTGTTTGTTTATGATATATTCAAACGCGCTGGACTTCCTATTGCACATTTGGACAACACAACTTCCAAAAAAGAACGCTCAAATATTCTAAAGTGGTTTAAAGAAACACCAAGTGCTGTACTTACATCTGTAAGTATTTTGACTACTGGATTTGATGAACCAAGCGTCGAAGCCATAATCTTAAATCGTGCTACAAAATCCTTAACATTGTACTACCAAATGATAGGTCGTGGCTCACGAATTTTTAAAAATAAAGACAGTTTTAATGTTGTTGATTTAGGCAATAATTTTCACCGATTTGGGCCATGGGGAAGCACAAATTTAGATTGGCAACGAATTTTTAAATATCCAAGCCATTATCTAGATGGTATTTTGAGTGACGAAGATCTCGAAAATAATTTTAGATATGAAATGCCCGAAAGCATTAGAAGCTCTTTTTCAAATTCTAAAGAAGTGTATTTTGATATCAACAAAACTTATATCAATTCCATACGAAAAGGTGAATCTTCAAAAGTTGTTCTTAAAAGATCTATAGAGCAGCATGCGAAAATTTGTATTGAAAATAGCCAAGATCTATTTGACGCCTTAGGCTTAATGAAACTTTTGGACGATGACATTGAGTTTAGAATTAATCGTTACTCAAAATGCATTAGTAAAAGCACACATAATTTCTTAGCGTGGCTTAAAGACGACTACAAGAAAAAATTGCGCTCCTTTTTAAGACAGAACTTTGATGACATAAATTCAAAATTAAATTAATACATGATTAAATATATTTTAATTTTTATGACAACTATTAACTTCAACCAAGAACCAAATGTCATATTCAAATTCGACAAAACATCAAATATAGATTCTTGGAAAGTCATTAATGATGTAGTTATGGGCGGTAAGTCTTTAGGGAAGTTTTTTTTAAGTACAGATGGTAATGGAGTATTTGAGGGTGATGTTTCAATTGAAAACAACGGTGGTTTTTCTTCAATACGTTTAAATACAAATGGAATTAAAACAAATTCATACAAAACAATCTCATTACGCCTAAAAGGAGATGGCTCGGTATTTCAGTTTCGCATAAAAGGATCTAAATATGAGCGCCATTCCTATATTTATAATTTTCAAACCACTGGTGATTACGAAACCATTGAAATTCCATTGCAAGAAATGAAGCCAAGTTATAGAGGTTATAGATTGGATATTTCAAATTTCAATCAAGAAAAGATAGAACAAATTGGGTTTTTAAAAGCATCAAAAAAAAATATTCATTTTCGACTAGAAATTGAGCATATTTATTTGAATTAACTTCAGAAAATTGCATATTAGCACAACATTTAGCCCCCTAAATCTTATGTCATGTCTTCAAACAACACAAAAACCTATGTTTTTTTCCTTATTATTTTCCTCTTTATTGGATGTGATTTGGCCAAAAAACCAACTACTTTTAACGCAATACATTTGATTGGCTCTTGGTTGGATAATAGTAAAGCAAAATTGCATTTTACACTTTTTGAGAATGGGGTTGCTAAATCTGATAATATGGAAACATTAAAATATAAAAGTTGGATATTGCGAAATGATAGTTTGTTTATTAAAGTAGAAAGGATTGGCAAAAGCACACGTTTTGAAAGTATTGAATCTTATAAAATCGACACTGTTGATGCTTACAAACTAGTACTACTCAATAAAAATTTTAAAATGTCATACACTAGAAAAAAGTAAAAAATTGCAATAAATTTTAAAAATTGAACATCATATTTATTTTATTATAAATAACTGATTTTCAATTGTTTATATTTAATTAAATTCAATTGAATTTAAATCACATTTATAAAATTAAAGCATACTTAACAGATTGGTTATATATTTTTGAATAGGAATAGTATTATTTATCATTTACTAACAAAAATATGCAGCTATTAAACAAATTTAGCAAAACAATTACTCAAGATCCAACACAACCAGCGGCACAAGCCATGTTGCATGCCATTGGTCTAGATCGTTCTGATTTTGAAAAACCTTTTGTAGGTATAGCTAGTACCGGCTATGAAGGTAATCCATGTAACATGCATTTAAATGATTTAGCAAAATTAGTGAAATCAGGAACGCTTAAAAAAGATGTTGTTGGATTGATTTTCAATACCATAGGTGTAAGCGATGGCATCTCAATGGGAACTCCAGGAATGCGTTTTTCATTACCATCCCGCGATATCATTGCAGATTCAATGGAAACCGTTGTTCAGGCCATGAGCTATGATGGTATGATTACTGTTGTGGGTTGTGATAAAAATATGCCAGGAGCGCTAATGGCCATGATTCGCGTCAATAAACCCTCGATTTTGGTCTATGGTGGCACTATAGACTCTGGATGTCACAATGGAAAAAAATTAGATATTGTTTCAGCATTTGAAGCATGGGGTAGTAAAGTTGCTGGAACCATGGATGAAAGTGAATTTCAAAATATTGTACAGAAAGCCTGTCCTGGTGCAGGAGCTTGTGGAGGAATGTATACAGCAAACACAATGGCTTCGGCAATAGAAGCGCTTGGAATGGCATTACCATACAATTCTTCAAATCCTGCTACAGGAAAAGAGAAAAAAGAAGAAGCAATTGAAGCTGGAAAAGCTATTCGATTGTTGCTCGAAAAAGATATAAAACCTTCTGATATTATTACCAAAAAGTCGCTTGAAAATGCCATAAGACTAATTACTGTTCTTGGCGGTTCTACAAATGCAGTACTGCACTTTTTGGCTATTGCAAGAGCTGCAAATATTGAATTTACATTACAAGATTTTCAACGGATTAGTGATGAAACACCTTTCCTGGCAGACTTGAAACCTAGCGGAAAATTCCTAATGGAGGATGTTCACCGAGTAGGAGGTATACCTGCAGTTTTAAAATATCTATTAAATAATGGATTAATCCATGGAGATTGTTTAACCGTAACAGGACAAACAATTGCAGAAAACCTTTCTAAAGTTAAAGGACTTTCAGAAGGACAACAAGTTATTAAACCTATTGAAAACCCCATAAAAATTTCTGGACATCTACGCATGCTATATGGAAACTTAGCAACAGAGGGAAGCGTTGCAAAGATCACTGGAAAAGAAGGCCTACGGTTTTCTGGAAAAGCAAAAATATTTAATGGTGAATATGCTGCAAATGATGGCATTCGCAACGGGCTTGTTAAAAAAGGGGATGTTGTTGTAATACGTTATGAAGGTCCAAAAGGAGGCCCTGGAATGCCTGAAATGCTAAAGCCAACAGCGGCAATTATGGGTGCTGAACTTGGAAATGATGTGGCGCTTATAACCGATGGTCGTTTTTCCGGCGGCACACACGGTTTTGTAGTGGGTCACATTACTCCAGAAGCACAAGAAGGTGGTACAATTGCCTTAGTTAAAGATGGCGACATCATCACAATTGACGCAGAATCTAATAGTATTGTACTAGAAATTTCAGAAAAAGAATTACTGGAAAGAAAGCAAAAATGGAAAGCACCAGAATTGAAAGTTTCTAGAGGTGTGCTTTTCAAATATGCAAAAACAGTTTCATCTGCATCGCAAGGCTGTGTAACAGATGAATTTTAATACAAAATTAAAGTTTTATGGATGTACAAACAAAATCAAAACAAAGCTACTTAAATCAGCCTGTTGAAAAGATTTCAGGAGCTGAAGCTGTAATTCGCTGTTTAATTGCAGAAAGTGTAGATACTATCTATGGATACCCTGGAGGTGCTATTATGCCTATATATGATGAGCTTTTTAAGTATCAAGACCAAATACATCATGTCCTTACACGACATGAACAAGGTGCCACACATGCTGCTCAAGGATTTGCAAGAATATCAGGTAGAGTAGGAGTTGCAATTGCAACATCTGGACCAGGAGCAACAAATCTAATTACTGGAATCGCGGACGCCCAAATAGACTCAACTCCAATGGTCTGTATTACTGGGCAAGTTCCTTCTCATCTTTTGGGAAGTGACGCATTTCAAGAAACAGACATTGTTGGAATCTCAACACCTGTAACGAAATGGAATCACCAAATTACAAATGCTGCAGAGATTCCAGAAGTACTTGCAAAAGCATTTTATATTGCCAAAAGTGGACGACCAGGGCCGGTGCTAATTGATATTACTAAAGACGCTCAATTCGAATCATTTGATTTCATCTATAACAAATGTAAAGGCATAAGAAGCTATAACCCAACTCCAAAAGTTTCTAAAGAACAACTCATTTCAGCTGCAGAACTCATAAACAATGCCAAAAAACCATTAATCGTTTGGGGGCAGGGTGTTATTTTAGGAGAAGCCGAAAAAGAATTTAAAGCAATTGTTGAAAAGTCAGGAGTTCCAGCTGCATGGACAATCATGGGGGTTTCTGCAATACCAACATCACATCCGCTAAATGTGGGTATGGTTGGAATGCATGGAAATTACGGCCCTAATGTTCTTACAAATGAATGTGATGTTTTGATTGCAATTGGAATGCGTTTTGACGATCGTGTTACAGGAAAATTATCTGAGTACGCTACACAAGCTAAGGTAATCCATTTTGAAATTGACCCTGCTGAAATAGACAAAAACGTAAAAACTGATATTGCTGTACTTGGGGATGCAAAAGAAAGCCTACGCCAACTATTACCATTACTCAATAAAAACACACATACTGAGTGGCTTAAAAAATTTGAAAAATTATCAAAAATTGAATTTGATAAAGTCATCAAAAATGATTTGTATCCTACAAAAGAAGGACTAACAATGGGGGAGGTTCTAAAAGAAATTAACAACCAAAGTAAAGGAAAAGCAGCTATAGTTTCAGACGTTGGGCAACATCAAATGATTGCTTGTCGTTATGCGGAATTTAACAACTCTAGAGGTAATATTACGTCTGGTGGGTTGGGAACAATGGGTTTTGCATTACCTGCTGCAATTGGCGCTAAAATGGCTGCCCCAGAACGAGAAGTTGTGGCTGTTATTGGAGATGGTGGCTACCAAATGACTATTCAAGAGTTAGGAACAATTTTTCAAACCAAAGCTGCTGTCAAAATTGTAGTACTCAATAATGATTTTCTTGGAATGGTTCGCCAATGGCAACAATTGTTTTTTGATAAACGCTACGCCTCAACAGTGATGACAAATCCAGACTTTGTTACCATTGCAAAAGGCTACCATATTGAAGCTAAACGCGTTTCAAAACGAGAAGAATTGGCATCAGCAGTAGAAGAAATGATGGCTTCAAAAGAGGCCTACTTCCTTGAAGTTTGCGTCGAAAAAGAAGATAATGTATTTCCGATGGTACCCTCTGGTGCATCGGTATCAGAAATAAGATTAGAATAATATGGAAACAGAATTAAAGCAGTTTACAGTTTCTGTCTACGCAGAAAATAATGTTGGATTACTCAATAGAATTTCAGCAATATTTCAAAAACGTCATATTAATATTGAAAGCATGAACATTTCAGTTTCAGAAATTGAAGGTGTCTCACGATTTATCATTTTGGTTAATATGACTGAAGTCAATGTCAAAAAAATCATTGGACAAATAGAAAAGCAAATAGAAGTCATCAAAGCATTTTATCATACAGATGAAGAAACAATTTATTTAGAGTCTTGTATGTTTAAAATCAAATCTGATTTACTTTTTGAGGAACGACAAATTCAAAACATCATCAAAGAAAGTGACGCTAGAATTGTAACCGTTAACCGAGAGTTTTTTGTATTGGAAAAATCTGGTAGACGTCACGAAATAGAGTTATTACATCGAGAGTTAAGCGCTTTTGGGATCATGCAATTTGTCCGTTCTGGACGAATTTCCATAACAAAAGATGAAATGAAAATTACAGAAATACTAACCGAATTTAAAAATTAAACAATAACAACTCATGGCAAATTACTTTAACACACTTTCGTTAAGTCAAAAACTAGAACAACTTTCGAAATGTAGATTTATGCAAACCTCTGAATTTAAAGAAGGTGTAGAAGCGCTAAAAGATAAAAAAATCGTCATTGTAGGCTGTGGAGCACAAGGACTTAATCAAGGACTAAATATGAGAGATTCAGGCCTTGATATTTCTTATGCATTAAGAGCACAAGCCATAAAAGAACAAAGACAGTCCTACAAAAATGCCTCTGAAAATAAATTTAATGTTGGTACTTATCAAGATCTAATTCCTACTGCAGATGTAGTGCTAAACCTCACTCCAGACAAACAACACTCCAATGTAGTTGATACTGTAATGCCTTTGATGAAACAAGGAGCAACATTATCATATTCACATGGATTTAATATTGTAGAAGAAGGAAAGCAGATTCGTGAGGATATAACGGTAATTATGGTGGCGCCAAAATGTCCAGGAAGTGAAGTTCGCGAAGAATACAAAAGAGGTTTTGGGGTGCCAACACTTATTGCAGTTCATCCTGAAAATGATCCAGAGGGAAAAGGTTGGGCACAAGCCAAAGCTTATGCTGTAGCAACTGGAGGTCATAAAGCAGGTGTTTTGGAATCCTCCTTTGTTGCAGAAGTTAAAAGTGATTTAATGGGAGAACAAACCATTTTGTGTGGTGTACTTCAAACCGCTTCTATTTTGTCGTTTGATAAGATGGTAGAAGAGGGGGTAGAGCCTTCTTACGCTTCTAAATTAATTCAATACGGATGGGAAACTATCACTGAAGCATTGAAGCATGGAGGAATTACAAATATGATGGATCGTTTGTCTAACCCCGCTAAAATTAAGGCTTTTGAACTTTCAGAAGAATTAAAATCAATAATGAAACCATTGTTTGAAAAGCACATGGATGACATTATGTCTGGACATTTTTCTAAAACAATGATGGAAGATTGGGCAAATAACGATGTAAACCTATTAACATGGAGAGCTGCTACAGGAGAAACTACTTTTGAAAAAACAGTAGCAACTTCTGAAGCTATTCCAGAGCAAGAATATTTTGATCATGGAGTATTGATGGTTGCATTTGTAAGAGCAGGAGTAGAACTCGCTTTTGAAACTATGGTGGCCTCAGGAATAATAGAAGAATCAGCCTATTATGAATCCTTACATGAATTGCCGTTAATTGCCAACACTGTAGCAAGAAAGAAATTATTTGAAATGAATCGTATCATTTCTGATACTGCAGAATATGGATGTTATTTATTTGATCATGCATGTAAGCCATTGTTGGTCGACTTCATGAAAACCATAAAAACAGATGTGATTGGAACTAAATATTTACCTGAAACAAATAATGTAGATAATGCAAGTTTAATTGCTGTAAATCAATCAATTAGACAACATTCAATAGAATCTATAGGAAACACTTTGCGTCAAGCTATGACCGATATGAAGGTGATCAAAACCGATATATAACGAAAAGTAAATGAAAGACCTTCAAACCACCTATTTTCCCACTGTTGAAGCCATAAAAACTGCTGCAGAAAAATTAAATGACATTGCAGCTGTATCGCCTTTAGAAGAACATCCTCGTTTTTCAGAAAAGTATGATTGTAAAATGATGTTTAAAAGGGAAGATTTACAACAGGTTCGTTCATACAAAATTCGAGGTGCTTACAACAAAATATCCTCTTTAAGTCCAAATGAGACCAAAGAGGGTATTATTTGCGCCAGTGCGGGAAATCATGCACAAGGTGTGGCATTGTCGTGCAAATTACTAAAGATTAAAGGCAAAATTTTTATGCCTGCACCAACACCAAATCAGAAGGTAGAGCAAGTAAAAATGTTTGGTCAAGACTATGTTGAAGTTGTTTTAGTAGGTGATACTTTCGATGACTCGTACCACAAAGCGATTGAAGAATGTGAGGAATTTGGAAAACCATTGGTACACCCATTTAATGATCCAAAAGTGATTGAAGGTCAAGGAACAGTTGGTTTAGAAATTATTCAACAATCTGAAACACCGATTGATTATATTTTTATCCCTGTTGGCGGTGGTGGATTAGCTTCTGGATTATCATCCATAGTAAAAGCATTATCTCCAAAAACAAAAATAATAGGTGTAGAGCCCGCTGGTGCACCATCTATGTCAAAATCCATCAACAAAGGAGAAATTGTACAATTAGACCATATCGAAAAGTTTGTTGACGGCGCATCTGTACAACGTGTTGGAGATTTAACTTTTGAAATATGTCAAAAAAACTTAGATATAATGACAACTGTTCACGAGGGCAAAATCTGTCAAACCATCTTAGAGATGTACAATAAAGATGCTATTGTTGCCGAACCTGCTGGAGTAATGAGTATTGCCGCTTTAGATGAATTTAAAGACGAAATCAAGGGTAAAACAGTTGTTTGTTTGGTAAGCGGTAGTAACAACGATATCACAAGAACCCCTGAAATTAAAGAACGTGCATTGTTGTATGCCAATTTAAAACATTATTTTATCATTAAATTCCCACAACGTCCTGGCGCTTTACGTGAATTTGTTGTAGATATGTTGGGTCCACATGATGATATTACGCATTTTGAGTACACCAAAAAGGTCAATCGTGAAAATGATGTAGCTGTAGTTGGTATTCAATTAAAAACCCAAGACGATCTTCAGCCGTTAATTGCAAAGCTTAAAGCCCATAATTTCTTTGGCGACTATCTTAATGATAAACCTGATTTATTTCAGTTTTTAGTATAACTTATATACTGGATCTTCTTTGATTTTAACTACTGAATGTTTGTAAATTAAGCTAATTAAATTTGTATTATAATTTATATTATGTAAAATTGATAAAATTCAATTTTAGCAATATTATTCGTATTTTTGTACCCTACTTATATCTTTAATATGTCTTTAATTAAAACATTTAGAATTATTGCCTTTCTTGAAGGCTTATCATACATATTGCTACTTTTTATTGCTGTTCCAATAAAATATGCAGCGGATGATCCAACTTACGTAAAAATGCTAGGGATGCCACATGGATTATTATTTATGGGATATATTGCACTAGCAATTGTATTGAGGACTGAAAATCAATGGATTAAAAATAATTTTTTTATGGTTTTGATAGCATCTGTCATTCCTTTTGGTACTTTTGTGGTTGAAAAAAAATTGAATAAAACAATTCAAAAGTAAAATTGTTCAAAACTTATTATGGAATTTTTTCTTGAATCATTAAAACGCTTTTTAACAAAAGCTGGAGCAAACTCTTCATTATCAG